>PVML01017011.1_pt1:827500-1100000 | contig 1312164 bp, 1013 predicted proteins | sample 1853371 | NCBI WGS metagenome assembly PVML01 (sample SAMN08533508, study PRJNA380276) | Human gut metagenome, whole genome shotgun sequencing project. | isolation source: participant 1, chromium library | host: Homo sapiens | collected 2017
AAGATGAAACGAACTATCTTACTATTAACATTTGTAGTCACGGTGAGCTGTATGCACGCTCAGCGAATGTTGACATTGGAAGAGTGCCGGAATCTGGCGATCCAGAACAATAAGGAGCTACAAATCTCTGGCGAAAAGATCAAGATGGCGGATAACGAGAAGAAAGCCGCTTTTACCAAGTATTTTCCTCAATTATCGGCAAACGGTGCCTATATGTGGAACCAGAAGGATATAAACTTACTGGACATGGGCGCTTTGTCCTCATCCTTGAGCTCTTCTTTAGGTGGCTTGGCCCAATTACCGATGATCCAACATTTGATGAGTGGGGTGAACGATATGCAACATTTGGATGTGCAGAATATCTGGGTGGGTAATGTATCGTTGGTGCAGCCTGTATTCATGGGTGGGAAGATCGTTAATTATAACCAAATCACTAAGTTTGCCAAGCAATTAGCGGAGTCAATGAATAATTTACAGTTGCAGGACTTGATTTATAAGACTGACGAAACCTATTGGCAGGTCATATCTTTGGTGAATAAGAAGAAATTGGCGGACGCTTATGTGGATTTGCTCCGTAAGATGGATAGTGATGTGACCGCTATGATCTATGAGGGAGTCGCTACCGAGGCCGATGGGCTTTCTGTCAAGGTGAAACTGAATGAGGCGGAGATGGCTCAGACTAAGGTTGAGAATGGTCTGGCTTTAACCCGAATGCTTTTAGCGCAAATTTGTGGTCTGTCTTTAGAGGAGGATTTATCGCTTGCAGACGAGAAGCTGGATAATTTTCCGGTAGAGACAACACAAGCCTCGGCTGATCTGAATGAGGCTTTCATGAATCGTAATGAACTGAGAAGTTTGGATCTGGCAACGAAAATCTATAAGCGAAAAGAACGTATTGCTTTGGCAGAGATGTTGCCTAATGTCGCTTTAGCGGCGAATTACTTCGTCACGAATCCGAATGTTTTTAATGGTTTTAAAAATGATTTCGCTGGTATGTTTAATGTCGGAGTTATGGTAAAGGTACCCTTGTCCGGTTGGTGGGAAGGCACTTATAGGCGTAACTCGGCGAAAGCGGAAACGCGCATAAAAACACTGGAATGGCAGGATGCTCGTGAAAAGATTGAGTTGCAGGTAAATCAATCCGTTTATAAAGTGAATGAAGCGGGCAAAAAGTTGATCGCTTCTTCCCGTAATATGGAAAATGCGGAAGAGAATTTGCGGCGTGCGAATTTCGGTTTTGAGGAAGGGGTTATCCCGGCTTTGAACTTAATGGAGGCGCAGACAGCATGGGTTTCTGCTCGCTCTAGTTTGATTGATGCTCAAATCGAGGTGAAATTAACAGAAGTTTATCTAAGCAAGGCTTTGGGTAAACTGTCCGCAAATGAATAAGAGTAATAACAAATAAAAATATACACAGAGATGAACGAGAACAAGAAGTTTTCTATCAGTAACATGATGTTAGCTTTTATCACAGTATTGGTCGTGATCGGATTGGTAGCCTTGGCGGGTTTCTTCCTGCTTACACCGCCTGACGATATTATAATGGGGCAGGCCGAGGCCACCCAAGTTCGTATCTCCGGTAAGGTTCCCGGACGTATCGCTTCTTATCGTTTTGGCGAAGGCGATCAGGTAAAAGCCGGAGATACTTTGGTCTTTTTAGATACGCCCGAGGTTATGGCGAAGCTGAAACAAGCGGAGGCGGCTCGTGCGGCAGCGGAGGCGCAGAACGCTAAAGCGATTAAAGGAGCCCGTGAACAGGAAATTACGGCCGCTTATGAGATGTGGCAAAAGGCGCAAGCCGGATTAACTATCGCTAAGAAATCTTTCGATCGTATTCAGAATTTATACGAGAAAGGGGTGATGTCCGCTCAAAAAAGAGACGAGGTGGAGGCTAATTATAACGCTATGGTAGCGACAGAGAAGGCTGCCCGTTCTCAATATGAGATGGCAAAAGAAGGTGCCCGTAAGGAAGATAAGGCTGCCGCTGCCGCTATGGTCCAACGTGCGGAAGGTGCTATCGCCGAAGTGGAGTCGTATGTGGGCGAGAGCGCTTTGGTGGCTCCGATTGACGGGGAGGTTTCAGAACGGTTCCCGGAAGTCGGCGAGTTGGTTGGTACAGGCGCTCCGATCATGAATATCTCTGATTTAAATGATGTATGGGTAACTTTCAGTATTCGTGAGGATCTGTTGAAAGATATCAAGATTGGCTCGGAAGTAAATGCTTTTATTCCGGCGTTGGGGGACCTACCGGTGAAGTTGAAAGTCTATTATATGAAGGATATGGGCTCGTATGCCGCATGGAAAGCGACAAAGACGAATGGACAATATGACTCGAAGACTTTCGAGGTGCGTGCCCGTCCGTTGGAGAAAGTCGCTGATCTTCGTCCGGGAATGTCCGTGATCTTAAAGAAAAAAGGGAAAGAGATCGTATGACCTATAAAGAAAGTTTGCATAGAATCTGGCTTATCGCGAAGCGTGAGGTGCATCGGCTGGTGGCTCAACCGATTTACTTCTTTTGTATGTTGATCGCTCCGGCTATCTGTGTCATTTTCTTTGTATCGTTGATGCATGAGGGATTGCCGACCGATCTGCCGATAGCAGTGGTGGATATGGATAACTCTGCTACTTCACGCAATTTGATTCGCCAGTTGGATGCCTTTGAGCAGACAGAGGTGTATATGAAAACCATGTCGTTTACCGAGGCTCGTCAGGAAATGCAGAAAGGGAATGTATATGGAATTTTTTACATTCCATCCGGTTTCGCCGTGGACGCCACATCTGGAAAGCAGCCCCGGTTGTCTTTCTATACGAATGGTACCTATTTGATCGCCGCTTCTTTGCTGTTTCGGGATATGAAAACGATGTCGGTATTGGCGGGGGCCGCTGTGGGTTTACAGACCGGACAAGCTAAAGGATATACCGAAGCGCAGATCATGGGACAGCTACAACCGATCGTGATCGATACGCACCCGATCGGCAATCCGTGGTTGAATTATTCGGTATATTTGAATAATACGGTTTTGCCGGGTATCATTCAGTTGATGGTATTTCTGGTGACAGTATTCAGTATCGGTACGGAAATTAAATATTCCACGTCCCGTAAATGGTTGGATATGGGAGGGAATTCCATCGCAGTTAGTTTGTTGGGAAAGTTATTGCCGCAGACAGCTATTTTTACGGTCGTAGGCTTTATGTATTGTGCGGTGTTGTATGGAATTAATTCTTTCCCGTTAAATAGCGGTTGGTTTCCGATGCTTTTGGCGATGTTTTTGCTGATTATATCCTCTCAGGCGGTAGGCGTATTTATGATCGGCGTATTACCGACTCCCCGTTTAGGGCTTAGCTTCGCCAGCCTGTTCGGAATGATCTCGTTCTCCATTGTCGGATTCTCGTTTCCAGTACAAGGTATGGACCCTACGTTGCAAGCGTTGGCTCGTTTGTTCCCTTTGCGGCATTATTTCTTGATTTATGTCGATCAAGCCTTGAACGGGCGGGCGCTATTCTATACGTTGGGCGAGTACGCTTGGTTGTTGGGATTCTTGATCCTGCCCTTCCTTATCGGGCGGAACTTGAAGAGAGCGTTGTTGGATTTCAAATATCTACCGTAAAAACTGTATGTGATGAAAAGAGAACATCGTTTACGATATATCATAAAGGAAGGTCTTCTGGATACGCTTTATATTTGGAAAGATGAATTGAGAAACGTGTTTAAGGATGCGGGGGTCATGATCTTCTTTTTCTTGGTGCCTTTCGTATATCCGCTGCTTTATTCATTTATATATAATAACGAGGTAGTACACGAAGCGAAGATGGTGGTGGTAGACCAAAGTGATTCCTATTTGAGTCGTGAGTTTACCAGACGGGTTAACGCCACGCCGGATGTGGAAGTAGTGGGTGTTTGTCCGGATATGGCGGAAGCCAAGAAGATGTTAGATGAGAAGAAGGCCTATGGAATTTTGCTCTTTCCCCCGGATTATAGTAAGGACCTGCATGAAGGGCGACAGACAACCGTCTCGTTGTATTGCGATATGAGCGCCTTATTGTTTTATAAGGCTTTCCTTTTGGCGGCGACAGAGGTATCGTTGGATATGGGTAAGGAACTTCGGATGCATAATAATCCGTCGTCTACGGATAAGATGGACCAGATCACGGTAGACCCGATCCCGTATGAATCGGTAGCGTTGTTTAATTCCCAGAATGGTTTTGCCAGTTTTTTGGTACCGGCTATCTTGATCTTGGTATTGCAACAGACCTTGATATTGGGCATCGGAATGTTGGGAGGAACGGCACGGGAAAAGAATCGTTTCCATAGTCTGGTACCTATTTGCAGGCATTTTAACGGGACTTTGCGTATCGTGTTCGGCAAGTCGCTGACTTATCTTTTGCTGTATGTGGTGGTTTGCATCTGGGTATTGGCTATTGTCCCTAAGTTATTCTCCTTACCTCAGGTTGGTGAGCCACTGACTATTTTGTTGTTTTTACTGCCTTACCTGTTTGCCTGTATTTTTATGTCTATGACGCTATCGGGATTTATGACGAGTCGCGAATCGCCTATGTTGGTGTTCGTTTTCACGTCTGTCATCTTATTATTTATCTCGGGTGTCTCTTGGCCGGAGGCGGCTATTCCTCCGTTTTGGAAAGTGGTGGGTTATTTGTTTCCTTCTACTCCGGGTATCCAGGGATTTATCCGTATCAATACGGCTGGCGCTTCCTTGCATGAGGTGGCGCATGAATACCGGGTATTATGGATTCAGGCAGGTGTATATTTCATCTTGTCTTGTATCATTTACCGTTATCAGATCATACGTAGCCGCAAGATGATTATAAAGCAATATCGGTATATGAAGATGCGACGGATGTTGCGAGAAAGAGAATAATCCCTCGTTTAGGTCTACCCTAATCGCTCATTTAGGGTGTCCCTAAACGGGGGATTAGGGTGAGGGTAAATGTGTGATTAGATTTTAACTTTCGGTTTATACATATCCTCAGCGGTCAGGCCACATTCTTTCATCATGCGGATACTGTAAGACAGATCGCTGACGTTTGGTGTCACGTTGTTACTTCCAAACGTGAATTTAACGCCGGCGGCTTTCGCCTTCATAATGATCGCTTTATTTGGAATATTGTATAGTTCGTTGATCTCTAAAGCTTTTCCGCTTTTTGCCAATGCCTCGACGAAACGGTTCATGCGGGCCTCTGTCCAGAATTCGTCAAAACGCTTATCCATCGGAGATGGCAAGAAACAAGGATTTACATAGATATCTACCGGCTCTTCCAATACGGAGCAGATACGATCTACGATCATGTCCATATATTGCTCCTCATTCTCGATCCAAGTCTCTTCCGGAATCCATAGGCGGGTACGGCGACCTTTATTGTCCTTGAACGTCAAAGCGTCCGTAAACACATAGTCGAATTCTTTAAGAGTCTCGGGAGAGAATGTGGTTATCCATTCGCGTCCTTCCGCTTGCATGCCAAGGATGAAAGGCTGTGAGCGCATCTCATTTAGGTAATCCATGACTTGTTGGTCGTTCGTGATCGGGAAACCGATGCCGCAGTTCGGTGCGATCGTATAATTGATACCGGTCTTGCGGGATTGCTTAGCGGCAACTTCCTTGGTTAAGCCACCTTTTAAGTGCACGTGATAATCTAATACCGGGAAATCCGATTGATGTAATTTAATGATCTCATCATTTTGCTCATCGTTAGCTTCCGCCAATTGTGCGTTGATATCGATCGTGGATTCATCAATTACGTTCACGGTGATGTTCTTGATCTGGATCTCACCGCTACCATCACTCTCTATGGCAAATGTCCCTTCCGATAATAAGGCATAGGCGTTAGCGTCCGTACGATACGGTGCGGTTGGTTGGATATACTCTACAACCGGTTCGCCGTTTATATTTACATCGATCTCTTGTCCGGCAACCCGGATATCCATCTTGAACCATTGATCCTCTTTTACGAAGCTTTTGGTCAAATTCCTCACGGAAACAAGACTTCCTGTCATTTTCCACCAAACCTTATCAGCCCGGTCATTATTGATAGCGATACGATATCCTTTCTTCAAGGTTGGGTCCGTATGGAACCAGACGGCGCCTTTGCCTCCCGGGGTAGTACGTAAATCAAGGGTCAGATCGAAGTTTTTGTATTTGCCGTTTTTCAGTACGGCCAGTGCATCCGTACCTTTCAAGGTCATTATGTCGTCTTGAACGGAGACATCGCCTGTCATTTTCCATTTGTTACTATCTTTGCCATCGAATAAGGTACCACTGCCGGAAACACTACAGGCTGTGGTCAGGACAAAGAGAAGGCCCATCGCTAGAATTGATAATTTTTTCATGATATAAATGATTTAAGTAATAATATATCCTCCAAAGATAACGAAAATTAAAATACAATGTCCTTTTTGAAGATTTTAACTTCCATAAAGATATAAACCTAAGAATATAGTCTTACTTTTGTAAAAATTCTCAATCAAACTTAATTAATAGTACTATGCAGAACAGACGTAATTTTTTGAAGCAAGCCTCTTTGATGCTTGCGGGTGGGTTGGTAGCCCCGCAGTTATTATCTTCTTGTGGCGGTAAATCAGGACAAGCTGCCGCTACAGCATCGGAGTCTTCTAAATATATAGGGCTTCAATTGTATTCTTTAAGAGACCTTGTAAAAGAAGAAGGTATCCAGAAAGTATTGGAAACCGCCGCTAAGATGGGTTATAAGAATCTGGAGACAGCAAGCTATGATAACGGAAAGATTTACGGTTTAGCTCCCGCTGAATTTAAGAAAATGGTGAATGACCTAGGTATGAAGTGTACGAGCGCTCACCTTGGACAGGCATTTACGAAAGAAAAAGAAGCCGAGGTTATGAGTTGGTGGGATCAAGCGATTGATGCTCATAATGAGTTAGGCGTTAAATATATGGTTCAACCGTGGATGCCGGTTAACGATAAGACTACATTGGATGACTTGAAGATGTACTGCGATTATTTCAACACGGTTGGTTATAAGACCGCTGCCGCTAGCATTGCGTTCGGTTATCATAACCACGACTTCGAGTTCCGTAAGATCGACGATCAATTGATCTATGATTTCTTGTTGGATAACGTAAGCCCGAACCACGTATTCTTCGAGATGGATGTATACTGGGTAATGATGGGTGGTGGTGATCCTGTCGCTTACTTGAAGAACCGTCCGAGCCAGTTCAAGGCTATCCATATCAAGGATGAGAAAGAGATCGGCGCAAGTGGCAAGATGAATTTCAAGCCTATCTTCGATCAAATGTACGCTAATAACGTAAAGGATTGGTATGTTGAAGTTGAGCAATATACAAACAATGATCCGGTTGCCAGCGTTCAGCAGAGCTATGATTTCTTGAATAAGGCTGATTATGTGAAATAATCCGTTCGATGATAAAAAAGAAGAGGCTACTTCATTATCGGGTAGCCTCTTTTTTTATGTTCGCTTATTTGGAATACTCGTTCAATCGGGTGGATTTCGCAAGCTCGATGATTTGTTTCCAATCTTTAGCTAAGTTTTCCATATCCGGATATAGTAAATCCGCTCCGGCATCTAATAAAACTTGATCGGGGAGAGGTCCGGTGTTTACGGCTATCGTAAAGATATTGGCTGCCACGGCAGCTTCTACTCCCATGGGAGCGTTCTCTACCACAAAAGCTTCGTTAGGCTTCGCATGCGCTTTTTGAAGTCCCATTAAATAAGGTTCGGGGTGTGGCTTGCCATATTTCACGTCGAAAGCCGTAACCATTTTCTCTCGGTTGAAATGTCCCGGATAGGTATGGTTTAGCTTATCGATCAAGCTATGTTGGCCGGAACCGGTGACAACCAATCGTTGCAGTCCAGATGCTTCCACTTCTTTTAGAACCTCTGCGGCGCCGGTCATGGGGGCACCGTCATTATAGGTATTGAATAGATCCGCTTTCTCTTTATAGATCGTTTGCTTCTCCTCGGCGGTAGCGTCTCGTTGGAAAGTGCGTTGGTATAGCTCGTTGATCGTGCTTTCCCCAGTACGTCCTTCGAACATATAAAAGTCTTCCGGCCGAGAAGTTAGCTGATGGTGGGTCGCTACCTCATGCCATGCCCGTGCATGAAAACGCATAGAGTCATATAATACACCATCCATATCGAAAAGAACAGCTTTGGGAGAAAGGGATTCCTGCCTGTGTTTACGCAGATATCGGATAATCGCTTCTTGAATCATGTTATTACCTTCTTAAAAACCAATACAAAGGTACGTAATAAATCGGAATTAACAGAAATGGGAGGAAAGCTTCTTGAAATTAAATAAATATGATATATAATGGAATTTCATTTTATGAAACAAAAATGGTTTAAATGGGTGCTTACTTTTGATCCACCTACATGTACACCCTAACCGGATTGATAAATTTTATAATTATCTGGATGAGTTGATAGATGTATTGAAAAATAAGGGATATAAATTTATTTCGTTGAGATAATTAATCAATAAATTATGACGTAGTTCGATGAGAACTCTAGTTAACGCATTAATAACGAATTTTCAAAGGCTATAACTTGCTATGAATAAGTGATATCATAATACTGTATACTATTTCTTATTAATTATATTTCTACCAAAGTCTCACTTGTCTATCAGAAAGGGGTTCAATTATACCTGTATTTAGGTATATAATATTTCTGTATGCATTGATTTTTAATATATGATATTTTGATATTCCCCAAATATTCATATATTTGCAATGATTAAACAACTAAGTTCTCATCGGACTCTTTTCTGGTGAAGAATGGTATATTTATTATCTAGTATGAATAGAGGAGAATTAGTACAATCTCTTGTGGAAGAAACAGGATTGCCGAAAAATGTTGTTAGGGCCGTAGTGAATGCGTTACCGACTGTTGTGGCGAAAGGAATACGGGAAGGAGAATCTATTTCCATGAAAGGATTTGGATCTTTTGTACCTTGGCAACAATCCGAGCGATTGGCACGTAATCCGAAAACAGGGGAGGAAGTAATGATTACTCCACGTGTCTCGGTCAAATTCAAAGCCGGGAGCGATTTACTTAAAGAATTAAATGAGTAATAAAAAACTATTCAAACGAAAAAACGGTTTCCTCGTGATGAGAAAACCGTTTTTTTATGGGGTAAATCGTATTATAAACGTGCTTTGATAGCTTCGCTTTCTTTCTCGTATCCCGGCTTATTCAACAGGGCGAACATATTCTTCTTATAAGCCTCGACACCCGGTTGATTGAAAGGATTCACACCTAACATATAACCACTGATACCGCAAGCTTTCTCGAAGAAATAGAATAACTGACCGATATAGAATGCGCTTACTTCCGGCATATTAACCTTGATATTAGGAACACCACCATCTACGTGAGCCAACTGAGTACCTAACTCGGCCATCTTGTTTACCTCGTCTACATGCTTGCCTGCCAAGAAGTTCAAGCCATCTAAATCGGCTTCATCTGTAGGGACCAATACGCTATGATCTGTAGCTTCCACGGAGATAACCGTTTCGAAAATCGTACGCTCACCGTCTTGAATCCATTGACCCATGGAATGCAAATCGGTTGTCAAATCTACGGATGCTGGGAAAATACCTTTACCGTCTTTACCTTCGCTCTCTCCGTAAAGTTGTTTCCACCATTCTGCGATATAGTGCAATTTCGGATGGAAGTTAGCCAAGATCTCAATCTTTTTACCGTTCTTATATAACTCATTACGAGTAGCGGCATAGATAGCGGCCATATTATCAGCGAAAGGAACACTCGCATCTGTAGCTTTTTCCATGGAAACAGCTCCAGCAACCAAGTCGCGGATGCTGATACCTGCCACGGCGATCGGAAGCAAACCTACCGGAGTTAAAACAGAGAAACGTCCACCTACGTTATCAGGGATGATGAAAGTCTTGTAACCTTCTTGATCCGCCAAGGTCCGCAAAGCGCCTCTCTTAGCGTCCGTGATAGCTACGATACGATGTTTAGCCTCTTCCTTGCCAACAGCATCTTCCAATTGTTTCTTCAAGATACGGAAAGCCAAAGCCGGCTCTGTAGTCGTACCAGACTTGGAGATATTGATAATACCGAATTGCTTACCTTTCAAGACTTCGCTTAATTCATAAAGATAATCCTCTCCGATATTGTGTCCGGCGTATAACATAACCGGGTTTTTACGGTCGTTTTGCAACCAGTCGAAGCTGTTGTTTAACGCTTCTACTACCGCTTTGGTACCCAAATAGCTACCACCGATACCAATGGCTACGACCACCTCACATTTAGAACGAAGCACGTTCGCCGTATTCTCGATGTCGGCCAACTCTGCGTCCGTAATAGAAGAGGGGAGATGCAACCAACCCAAAAAGTCGTTACCTGCTCCGTTACCGTTATGTAATGTGGCAATACATTCCATTGCCTTGGCCTCTTGAGCGTAAACCTGTTCCTTGGAGACAGTGCCCAGAGCCTTGTCGATGTTTAAACTGATGTTTTTCATATGCTATTTTATTTAAACGTTTCCGTTAATTGACGAATGACCGTTGTCGGCGATTTCTTCTCGTACAATATATCATAAACAGCGTCCAGTATCGGCATGTTCACTTTATATTTCTCGTTGATCTCACGCATACACTTGGTTCCATAATATCCCTCGGCGATCATTTCCATCTCCAGCTGCGCTGTCTTCACGGAATATCCTTTACCGATCATGGTTCCGAAAGTACGGTTACGGCTGAACCGGGAATAAGCGGTAACCAGCAAATCGCCAAGGTAGACGGAGTCGGTGATATCCCGCTCCAGCCCGTGTACGGCGTCCACGAAATTACGCATCTCCTCAATAGCGTTCGAGATAAATACGGCTTGGAAGTTATCACCATATTTCATTCCATGGCAAATACCGGCGGCGATAGCGTACACGTTCTTCAGTACGGCGGCGTATTCGATACCGGTCACATCCTTACAGAAGGAATTCTTTAAGTATTGATTCTTGAAAACGGGGGATATCGTACGGACCTTCTCGATGTCGGAACAAGCCAACGTAATGTACGAGAGCCGTTCCAGAGCGATCTCTTCCGCATGACAGGGACCACCGATAACTGCTATATTTTCTGTTGGAACCTTGTAATACTCCGCGAAGTAATCCGTAATCAACATATTCTCATCCGGTACGATACCCTTGATCGCCGAGATGATAAACTTATCTTTCAAAGAGGTCTTCACCTTCTTCAAATGTTGTTTCAAGAAAGGGGAAGGCGTAGCGAAGATCAAGGTATCCGAGTCCTTGATCGCTTGGTTGATATTGGAATAGAAGTTTATCTTGTTCGTGTCGAATTTCACGGCGGTGAGGTAACACGGGTTGTGTCCCAACTGCTTGAACTCCTCGATACGATCGGGCCTACGCATGTACCAGTTGATACTATCTTGAGTTGAAAGTACGATCTTGGCTAAGGCGGTAGCCCAGCTACCACCTCCCATTATCGCGATTTTTCCGGGCAAATCCATCGTATCACGCTTTTATTCTCCTACATTGGCTATCCAAGCTTCTATTTCTTGGATCGTAGGATTTTGCAGTTCTAACTTATATTTTTTATTAAGCTCACAAAGCTCTTGTCTTAATTTGTTGGCGTTCGCTTCTTTCAGCGTGTCAACCGTCAGGTAGCCGGCTTTCTGCAAAGCGGGAACCCACTCCTCGGAAATGCCCAAGGCCACGTATTTGTCGGCGTTATCTTTCTTTACGGTTTTCTCCGGACGCATTTGAGGGAAAAGCAATACCTCTTGGATCGTTGTCTGTCCGGTCATCAACATAACCAGACGGTCGATACCAATACCGATACCCGACGTAGGAGGCATACCGAATTGAAGGGCGCGTAAGAAATCTTGATCGATGAACATCGCCTCGTCATCCCCTTTCTCGCTCAAGCGTAATTGCTCCTTGAAACGTTCTTCTTGGTCGATCGGATCGTTCAGCTCGCTATAAGCGTTCGCCAATTCCTTCCCGTTTACCATCAACTCGAAGCGTTCGGTCAATCCCGGTTTGCTACGGTGCATCTTAGTCAGTGGGCTCATCTCAACCGGATAGTCGATGATGAAGGTCGGCTGGATAAACGTACCCTCGCAGAACTCCCCGAAGATCTCGTCGATCAATTTACCTTTACCCATCGTATCGTCGATCTCCATCTTCAATTCCTTGCAGATCGTACGGATCTCGTCCTCGCTCTTACCTTCCAAGTCGTAACCCGTCTTTTCCTTGATCGCCTCCAAGATCGGCAAACGGCGGAAAGGAGCCTTGAAGCTGATTGTCTTACCGTCGATCGTGCTCTCGCTCGTACCGTTCACGGCGATACAGATACGCTCCAACAGCTTCTCGGTGAAGCTCATCATCCAGTTATAGTCCTTGTATTGAACATAAAGTTCCATACAGGTGAACTCCGGGTTGTGCGTACGGTCCATACCCTCGTTACGGAAATTCTTACCGATCTCGTATACACCCTCGAATCCACCGACGATCAATCGTTTCAAATACAACTCGGTAGCGATACGTAAATATAAATCGATATCCAAGGAATTATGATGTGTCGTAAACGGACGTGCGCTAGCTCCTCCGGCGATAGATTGCAGGATCGGAGTCTCTACCTCCGTATATCCGGCCTCATCCAAGGCGGTACGCATGGTCTTGATGATAGCCGCACGTTTCATGAAAATATCTTTTACACCCTCGTTTACTACCAAATCCACGTAACGCTGGCGATAACGAAGCTCCGGGTCATTAAAACCGTCGTAAGCGACACCATCCTTATATTTAACGACCGGTAGCGGACGAAGTGATTTAGACAGAACTGTCAATTCTTGCGCATGAACGGAAATCTCTCCCATCTGAGTACGGAAAACGAATCCCTTGATCCCGACGAAATCACCGATATCCAGTAATTTCTTGAAAACGACATTGTATGTGTCTTTATTCTCGTCCGGACAAATATCGTCACGAGAGATATAGACCTGTATTCTGCCCTCGGAATCCTGCAACTCCATGAAAGAGGCTTTTCCCATGATACGACGGCTCATGATACGGCCGGCGATACGTACCGGGCGTGGCTCAGCGTCATCTTTGAATGTCTCTTTTATCTCTTTGGAAAATGCGTTCGTTACATACTCAGCTGCGGGATAAGGCTCTATCCCCATCTGACGCAACTGTTCCATGCTATTACGTCTTATTATTTCCTGTTCACTCAGTTCTAATAGATTCATTATGCTATTATTTTGTATAATACGGCGCAAAAGTACAAAATATTTCTGATTTATGCTGACTTATGTGGTAAAAGGTTGAGGTCACCGATCTTGTTAGTTCATGGATAAAGTATCTTAGGATCCTTGGTGAAGTATCTTAGGTTTGTAGGCCAATGAACTTAAGACCCAATAATTTTATCTTTACATCCCGTTTTGATCCCGGGGATGAGACAAATGGAATAAACAGCCCTCACTCCGATAAATCCGGTAGCCAAAACTCAACCAACGGTAATGTCTTTCTCCGTCCTCCAAGCCCCAGCCATAGAAATCCTCATTCTCCATACCCGCTTGCAGGTATTTTTCCGTTTGGGCGAAGACCGCTCCCCCGACTGCGCCTATCACTCCCTCTACTGTGTACAAAGAGTTCATCTTTGCTTGATGTTTTTTTAGGAAATCTAGGTCACGATGGAGCCAATAATGTTCCCTCAATATATCTGACGTATCTAAAAAATTACCATCATATGGATAAGCGACATCAGAAGTCCTAGTTCTAAGCTGTTTCACCGCATCCAATATTTGAAGGTGGTCCAGTATCACATCTGCGTCCCAAATACAAACAAGTGGAGTATCAACCTGCTTTGCGAGGATATTCAAGTATTTGGTCTTGTAGAATACAGGATCTTTATCCACGAGGAAAGTGTACTTCACCGTATCATCTTTTATTAACGAGGGGATAATCTCATTTTGGTATGATGAGGCCTCCATAATTAAGATGCGTGTCCGGAAATAACGTACTATTGAGTCCACGGACATCAACAGGTTCTCCAAACGGATCATGGAATCGATCCGTACAGGAATAATAAATGTTGTATCTGTCAAGTCTATTCGCATAAATATCTTTGCTTAATGTTTAACAATGCCAACACCGTACCGGGGAAACCATTCAGCAATCCTCTGTGTATATTATAGTAGTATTCGTTCTCCATTAGGGCATCCCAAGCGTCAGACGAGATGATCCGATCGTAAATTAGGTGCGGATTGAAAGGGATGGTGTATTCGGGGAAGTCCCTTTTTAATCCCTCCAACAAGAAATATAGAGAAGCGTATCCATTACTGATATAGATATCCTTGCCTTTGATCTCTCTATTATATATTATGTCTAGATTGATTGATTTTCTTAGTTCGTTCACATATCTTTGCCAATCCGGCGAACAATTCCGTAAAGGTAGTATGCCCCATAACAGATATAGTCGGTTCAAATGCAGATGAGGCAAATGGGAGAACATATACAGAGATAGTTGTTCCAAAACCTTTTGTATCCGATCCTTGTAAAAATCATATTGTATAAGACAGGACAGGGTTTTCATCAATATCGGTACGTGATATTGGTAAATGGAAAACGTATAGGATTCCTCGAAAAAGGAGGCGTCTATCAAATCGGCCAATTGATTAACTAACTTGATTGCTAAGCCCTCGAAAGGGAAACGCTCATTATCGTTTGTCTGGATTTCCAGCCTTTTATAAATGTAATATAAGAAATGGATGAGTTGAGACAGGGAATACCTAGATTCCATATTTCCGAAAACCAGCTTCTTGAATAGCAAATCATCGATACCACTTAGCAAATCATTAATATCACCGTCTACAAATTGCTTTTTTACAATATAATCCAATCCTAACGCAACTCCGCATAAACCTTCCTCCACGGTGAGTTCTGCGTTTTTAGAGAGATCGTTTTCCAAGAGATCGTCCAGCAATCGCTCAGCCTTCTCTTTATAAATAGCTTCTTGCGTATAATCATACAAATGGTATAAATAGATGAGTAATCCCATTTTGCCATGAGCCAACCCGAAAGGGTAGCTTGTATGTAATGAGCCTATCAAATGCTTATTTAGCGAATCTATTTGTGATGCTAATTTATTCATAGTACTTAATTTATTAAATACGACATATCCTTTAACTCATATTCTTCCGGCAATAAATAACCATTTGTCAAAACTGTTGGAGTGGAACTTATTGTATTGCGCCTAACCCATTCGTTTTGTGCTTGAAAATTGGCTAACATATCTTTGTCATTAGGATTTAATCTGTATCTTTTATAGCAATCCTCTTTTTTATGACGCCCTTTTGCATACCAGTCAGATAGGAATCGTAAATAATCCGATTCATTATTTAGTAGATACATGGAGGTCAGTAGCATGGCGCTAGGTTCTAATTCCTTGCTAAAAGAGGTCAAGATGATTTGTATGCAAATCTCTTCTTTATATTCTTTGAGTAACTTTTCTATTTGGAGATGTAATTTTACGCAAGGAGCACAATGTGGATTAGAGATAATGGTAATCCACTCTTTGGCATCCCTATTGCCCAATAATATTCCTGTATTTTTGTCAATGTCATATTGAGGCTGTTCGTTTAATAAGCTCTTAAATACAGAGGCATTCAGTTTTATGCTGCTAAGTTTATTGTTGCTTCGTTGGATTTGCTTTTCTTTTACGTATAATGTAACAGTAAAATGGAGTGATAGAATGACGAGCCCATACACGCATCCAATGGTAGTGAAATCAAATAAATCCCATTGATTGAAATCCATGCCTATCGCGAATAGAGAGATAAGAAAGGTGATCCATACGGTAGCTTGTACAGATAAACATAAAGCGCACCATTGTTTTACCCTAAATTTTTGGTACCATACGCTCCACGCTGTATAAGGTAATGCGATTATATTCAGAGTCTCTGCATATATAACATATTGGGGCAACAAGGCGATAAACAATATTGCGGAAAGAAAATATCCTAAGCCGAAGACACTCCAACTGATCCCCAAGAAATGAGATGCTTGGGAATCCAATGTCCCGTTGCAATCACTGGATTTCAAAAACAGGGAACAAATTTTGTTGACATATTTATCCGAGCCTAAGATCTCTCGAGAAAGCAGGATACCGCAGAAAGATGCTCCGATCACATTAACACCCCATAACCCCCAGATTCCTATCTCCATTCCTCTGTTGGTGATAAGGGCACACCCTATTAATGATAGAAGTAATGATACGAAACATACGATTACTATCCGCTGTCGTAAGTATTCTTTCTATGTTCTTTATAATCCGGTTAATAGATTCATCGGTGGATTCGAAAAGAAGGACGATTCCTGACCATCGTTCCAAGAATACCGGGATAGATAATGTGATGTTTTTACCTCGCCATGAATAGATGATTGCCTCGGTAGAAACATGTCGCACCAATACAAACTCATGATCTACGTAAGCCACAAAGGGTACATCCAATGAGGATAAGTTTTCTTGTGTTTTTTGAATTTCGGCCGCTACATTCTCTATATTATAATAACGTAGCATCTCGGACAGTCCAAACAGATTGTTTTTGTGTGGATGGCTCTCGTAGAATCTTATGGTAAAATCTTCCGTGTACTTTATCGATAAGATTTCTAAAATTTGGATGAATAGATTGTCATGTTCCATTGCTTTAGGTCTTTAATGATTACCTTAGTTTACCAATGAACAACACCGGGTTACTCTCCTCGTCCAGTCCGGGGAAACGCCTTGCGAACTCTTCCTTCTTCAAAACGTCTTCCGGATACATCAGCATGGCGCACCAGCCCTCATCTAACGAGAAGAACTGTTTGGGCAACCACCGGAAGTTGTCATCGAACTTGATGTTCTCTAAAACTCTTGCGTTTCCGTCTTTTTTGTCGATTAAGGCTATTCCGTTTAGGTCTTCTCTTTTCCCCTTAAAGGAGAGCAATATCGTTTCCTTGGACTCCACGTAGTCCGGGATATGGCCGATGTATCCTTTCTCCGCTTCTTCCTGTATGAGTTGCATGCCTTCTTTTCCCTCTTGCGTGTAAAAGCCGGCGGGCGGTATCCTGTTATCTACGTTTATTTTGTATCGTATTTTTGAACTATCCAAAGTGCATTCAAGGATGTCGTTGCTTTGATAACCATGAGAGATAATATGTCCTTCATACCGTTCAAATGAGTTTGTGAATGAACTGATATATCGATTGCAGTTGATGATGGAATCATACGAGTTTATAATGGCTCCCGTATGATGGTTGATGATACGGTATCGTAGCTGTTCGGGGGTAGGCATACATTTTATGATGTATAGACTATCGTTCAAAAGAGTGATCGCCTCTATATAGCCGACATTCTCGCAACGCTTTTTGTTGATGAATTGGTGTGAATTTGAATAGGTTACGATTTCAATGGGAGAAGCGATCGATAGATCTCCATTGGGCCATATCATGAAATGGTTAAAGTGGAGGTATGATTGCGGATCATTTCCCTTTTTGGATAAGACTCGTTTGAATTTTCCATATTTATCCCAAACGATTAATTGCTCTCCGGAGCCTATGTAAATATCCTCTTGAAAGATAGCGATGTTTTTAACATTGTAAAGCACATCTATCAATGCGTCATCCCTTGTTTCCAAGGGGGACATACCGATATTCCTCAAACATTTCATCCACGTCTTTTTCTACCCGATGTGAGAGTGGAATAAAATACTCGATTGTTTCGTCCTTGCCATTATCCTTGGCTTGATCCGGATTACAACTGATAAGCAAAAGAGTGACTAAAAATAGAAGATAGATCATGGTCATTTTTGTTTTAAGAAAAAAGCTGGTTTTAGCAGATATCACCAGCTAAAACCAGCCCTTTCTTTTGTTGCTAACCTCCTGTAGTGTTACAGTTTTGTACGCCGCCATAATTTGAGCATTTATTACTGCATTCAGAGCAGCTTGTTACTTCAATTGAGGAAGAAAGATTATGACAATGACAATACGCACTTCCTCCCCCTAAGATTTTCATCATTTGTTCTTTTGGAAGAACTTTACTTTGTTGGTTTAGTACGACTTTTGTCAGTTTTTTTGAGTTTGTCCATAATTTGAAAGATTTAAAAAGTTAATAGATGTGTAATACTTTGATATTACAAAGAAAATTAAAAAATATCAAACATGGGGTATATTATGTCTTTTTTATTGTTGTTTAATGTATATTGTCTTTCTATTGCTACAGTAGAAAATTAGTGGAGATATGCATATAAGTTAGCTATGCGAATTCGATTGTTCTGTCCCACGTTTAATTTGTTCGAGAAATGACTTATTGTATTGATGTAATTTGTTATGTAATAGTGTTTTATGTAATAGCGTAAGCTATAGGTACAAAGCCTCCCAAATGAATAACTAATCACTTCCCAAGTGAATAACTAACGGCTACCCCTAACCGTTAGTTATTCACTTGACTAGCCATTAGTTATTCACTTGACAAGGCTCAAATTATATATTTGGATACTCCAAAAAGATTATCGGGTGAGCCTGTTTTGATGTTACGGGGATCATCTTTAACGGCTGTGCTGTAAAACATGTTTTAATGGGAATTTTGGCAGATTGCCCTAAGATGGCAAAGCTGTAAATAATCACGGTATAACTTCCCTTCTCGAAGAATATATACTTCAAGTGGCATAGGATATATACTTCATAGCCCAAGTAAGTATATCTTCTATCGCAGGTATGTCACTGATTTGCTACTGACCCGAAATAAGGCCGCACTCCTTCCGGCAGGAAGAAACGGATATCCTTGCCGGTTTGGTAAGCGTTACGGATAAATGTGGAGGAGATTTCCATCAAGGGAGCGTCTACCTTTTTCACGTTCGGATAAATGGCAGGGATCGAGATGTCGAATCCTAGGCGGGGATAAATCAGCAGTTTGTAGTCTTGGAGTATTTTTTCGTGTTCTTTCCATCGGGGAAAAAGCTGCCAGTTATCGGCTCCCATGATAAAATAAAAGTCCCGATTTGGATAGTTACGGGATAAGGTTCGTAGGGTATCAATGGAATAAGAAGGTTTCGGTAGGTAGAACTCAATATCGCAGACCCTGAATTTAGGACATCCGTCAATAGCGGCTTGGGCCATTTCCAGCCGTAGTGAGTCATCGAGCAGGTCATCCTTTTTCTTCAGCGGATTGTGAGGCGTGACTACGAACCACACCTCATCCAATCCCTCGAACTCACATAGCCAGTTCGCCAAGGCGAGATGGCCTATGTGAATGGGATTGAATGATCCACTGTAAATCCCGGTCTTGAGTCCCATACGATTTTTACTTAGCCCTTCTTTTGCCAACCCTTATAGTTGATGAAACAAATGAATATATTAAATATCAGGGCACCCCCGATGATATACTCCTTATAATACAGGCTAATACCACCTAATACGAGGCTCGCTATCCCACAAACGATAGAAAGCCCCATCATAAAACGGGTATTCTTGAATATATTAGACATAGACTATTTGTTTAAGAACTCACGAATGATCTTCAACGCGTCTTTTTGGGCAGTCTCCAGATCATCGTTTACGACAACCTTATCAAACTGTCCCGTGAACCCTAATTCATACTCAGCCTTGGCGATACGGCTTTCGATAACTTCCGGGCTGTCTGTTCCCCGTCCTTCCAATCGCTTCCGTAGGTCATCGATGCAAGGAGGTTGGATAAAGACAGACAGGGCACGGTCTCCATAGAATTTCTTGATATTGCATCCGCCTACCACATCCACATCGAAAATCACGTTATCCCCTTCGTTCAAGATACGCTCTACCTCGCTCTTTAACGTACCGTAATATTTATCGGTATACACCTCCTCATATTCCAAGAAGTCTCCATTAGCGATACGACTGCGGAACTCTTCCGGCGTAAGGAAATAATATTCCACACCATTCTTCTCGGTTCCCCGCGGAGCCCGGCTGGTAGCCGAGATGGAGAAACGAAGGTGTAAATCTTGTTTCAAAAGATAATTAATAATGGTTGATTTTCCGGAACCCGAGGGTGCGGAGAAGATAATTAATTTGCCAGCCATTCTCGTTAATCTTATTATAATACGTTTAGTACCTGTTCCTTGATTTGTTCCAACTCGTCTTTCATCTGGACCACGATCTTCTGCATCTCGGCGTGGTTGCTCTTTGATCCGAGCGTATTGATCTCACGCCCCATTTCCTGAGCGATAAAACCGAGCTTCTTGCCTTGGCCGTGACCGGATTCCATGGTTGAGATAAAATATTTCAAGTGGTTGTCCAAACGGTTCTTTTCCTCGTTGACATCCAGCTTCTCGATGTAATAGATCATTTCTTGTTCGAAACGATTCTTGTCATAGTCCTTCTCGGCTATCTTTTGCAGGTTATCCATGATACGAGCTTTGATTTTCTCGATACGTTCCCCCTCGTATTTCTCCACTTCTTTCAACAGAGTGGCGATATTGGCTATCTTTTGCTCAAAAAGCTTTTGAAGCATGGCTCCTTCTTGGATACGGAAATCACACAGGTGCTTGATAGCGTCCTTTACCGTTTCTAAAACCACCCCCCATTCGGATTCGTCCGGTTCTACGGTCTCGGACTTGATTGCGTCCGGCATCCGGAGCAAGGTCTGGAACCAATCGTTCGGAACGCTGATATTCAGTTTCTCTGCGATCTCCTTGATTTGGTTGTAATAATTCTCTACGGCGGCAAGATTGATCTGTGTAGGAGTATCTTTGCCTATATATTCTATAAAGATATTGAACTCAACTTTTCCCCGCTCCAAAGATTGAAGTAACAGGCTCCGAAGCTCCATTTCCTTATCCTTGTATATGGAAGGGATACGGGTGGACAAATCCAATTGCTTACTGTTTAAAGCCTTTATCTCTACGGTTACTTTTTTTGAAGGGAGCTCGGCAGTAACCTTACCGAACCCAGTCATTGATTGTATCATTTTTCTCAAAAGTTTGCGCAAAGATAGTGGTTTCCTTTTAGATTTGATGTTTATTTTCTCATAAATAGATGTTTCTCATAGGGCTGCCTTGATAGTATAATGAATTTTTGTATACCTTCGCAACCTAATCAGATTGAAGGATTGAGATTGTTTGTTCGTTCAATTATCAATTGTTAATAGTTAATTATTATGTCATTGATCTTAAATATCGAGACATCCACTTCCGTATGTTCAGTAGCCCTGTCGGAAGGGGAGGAGGTGGTCTTTGAGAAGGCTTCCTTTGAGGGGCCGTCTCATGCGGCGTTATTGGGCGTTTATATGGAAGAGGCATTAGAGGCCGCGAAGTCGAAAGGGATGAAACTGGATGCCGTGGCGGTAAGTAGCGGACCCGGATCTTATACGGGATTACGCATCGGGGTGTCTGTGGCTAAAGGATTATGCTTTGGGTATGGTATTCCTTTGATCGGTATTCATACGCTGGATATTTTAGCGTCTGCCGCTATCCGGAAAAATAAGGAGGAGGCCGATTGCTTGTATTGCGCTATGTTGGATGCCCGCCGTATGGAAGTCTACTCTTCGATTTATGATTCCCATCTCAACACGATACGTGCCACGACTGCTGATATCGTAGATGCTGATTCGTATGCTTCTTTTTTAGAGAACGGTAAGGTTTGTTTCTTTGGAGACGGTGCCGCTAAATGTGAGACGGTAATCACTTCTCCGAACGCCTGTTTTATGGCTGGTATCTATCCATTGGCTGTAAATATGGCATCCTTGTCGCAGAAAGCATATGATGATGGCCGTTTTGAGAATGTGGCTTATTTTGAGCCTTTCTATTTGAAAGAATTCCAAGCAACGATCGCTAAGAACAAAGTGCTGAACGAGGCGTTAGGGAAAAACAAATAAGAGTAAGGGTACACAACCAAATTCATGTTCCGGCTGTTTATTCTAAAATGAATAAATCAGTTAAAGACATGAGAAAGAAAAGTGTGAATACGCTATTGGTATTTGGTGTGGTTGTCGCTATAATCCTTTTGATGATCTGGTTGTTCCTCGGGACAACGTTGGTGGAGGATACGAGTACGGAGATTAGTCCGGTTCCTATAGAGCAAGCTAACTGAGAACAATAACATAAAAAGGCGGGATCCTTTCGGACCTCGCCTTTTTTAATATAGATAGTTGTTTTATTAACCAAGGAATCCTAGCAAGATACCGGCAGCTACAGCGGAACCGATTACACCTGCTACGTTCGGACCCATAGCATGCATCAACAAGTAGTTGGTCGGGTCATATTCCAAACCTACGACTTGAGAGATACGAGCTGAGTCTGGAACAGCAGATACACCAGCGTTACCGATAAGCGGGTTAATCTTGTTACCGTCTTTCAATATTAAATTGAACAATTTAACGAACAATACACCGGCACAAGTCGCGATCACGAAAGACAATGCTCCTAAACCGAAGATCTTGATAGAGTTCAATGTTAAGAATTGAGTAGCTTGGGTAGAAGCACCTACCGTGATACCCAATAAGATCGTGATTGTATCGATCAGCGGACCACGAGCAGTCTCTGCCAAACGACGAGTCACGCCACTTTCTTTCAATAAGTTTCCGAAGAATAGCATACCTAACAATGGTAAACCGGACGGAACCAAGAAGCAAGTAAGCAACAAACCAACGATCGGGAAGATAATTTTTTCCGTGGAAGAAACGGCTCTCGGCGGTTTCATACGGATCAAACGCTCTTTCTTAGTCGTAAGCAATCTCATGAACGGCGGTTGGATAATAGGAACCAACGCCATGTATGAGTAAGCGGATACCGCGATCGCACCCATTAAGTTTGGCGCTAACTTAGAAGAAAGGAAGATAGCCGTCGGACCGTCAGCACCACCGATAATACCGATAGCACCTGCTTGGTTCGGCTCAAATCCCATTTGAAGAGCAATCGTATAAGCACCAAAGATACCGAACTGAGCCGCTGCACCGATCAACATCAACTTAGGATTGGAGATCAATGCGGAGAAGTCGGTCATGGCCCCGATACCGAGGAAGATCAATGGCGGATACCATCCAGAGGTCACACCCTGATAGAGGATGTTCAGTACAGACCCTTGCTCATAAATACCTACCTGAAGACCTGCGTCCTTGAAAGGAATATTACCGATCAAGATACCAAATCCGATAGGGATCAAAAGCATCGGTTCAAACTCATATTTAATTGCCAGGAATATAAACAACAGACCTACCAGAATCATGATGAGATGTCCCGGAGTAGCGTTGTATACACCTGTATAGGTAAGGAACAATTGTAAGTTCTCACCTAAGAATGTTAAAAAGCTCTCTTGCATAGTCTTATCCGATTACTACGAGATCAGCACCTTCTAGCACAGAGTCTCCCTTGTGTACTTTAATTTCTATAATCTTACCGTCACGGTCTGCGTTGATGTTGTTCTCCATCTTCATAGCCTCAAGGATAATCAATGTTTGACCTCTCTTCACTGTATCACCTACGTTGCACTTAACCTGCAAGATAACACCTGGTAGCGGAGTCTTAACAGCGCCTTGTGTAGTAGAGGCTGCCGGACGAGTAACTACAGGGTCGCCACTTGCTGTTGTCGGTGCTTGAGCCGGACGTTTCAATGTAACCATTTGTTTCTTCGCCGGTTTCTCTAATTTTACTTGATAAGGTGTACCATTTACTTCAACATCTGCGATGTCATCCACTACAGAATTGATGTGTACTTTATATACGTTACCGTTAATGGTATATTTAAAACTTTTCATTCTTTGTTCGTTTTTAGATAATTACTTATGTGGGGTTTGACGCAAACCGTAGAGTTTTGAACTCCAAGGAGAATAAGTCCTTTGTACCTTGTGGATCGTAAGAACCGTGTGCTCGATGTCATGATTGTCATCACTCATCTCGTACAAAGCGGTAGCGATAGCGGCGAAGATCTCACCAGACTCTTGTCCGGCGTCAACCGATACACTTGTTGTTCCCGCAGCTTTCTGAGCGTTACGTTTGCTTGCGGATATAGACAATCTACCGATCTGCTTAAAGATGATGTATAACAAAAATAATCCCAAGAACACTACAGCCATAGCGGTAATGGTCATACCGATACCTAAAGAGTCATTCTGTTTGAAATTATCGATTTTCTCATTAGAATCCAATGTTAGGTTATTCGTACTGGGAGTAACTTTCTTCAGCTGTGCCCATTCATCTTTACCATCGATCACTCTACCGTAACTGATATCAGCCATTTGTCCGGCAGGGATCGTAACTTCGTCGATCAATGTTTTACCATCTGCATCATACAGAGCTATATAATTCTCCTTAGAGGGATCTAATACGAAGTTAACGTGGAATGTACCTCTGTCCGGCTGTCCGTCAGCCCAAAATAGTGTGTGCTGGCGGGGTTGGATCTGAGTTAATACGTCTCCCTTCGGGATCGGATATTTCATGGGATTGTTTTTGTCGTCTGTCAAATAACATCCCGCGATATTTACCGTTCCGGCCGAAGTGTTGAACAACTCAATCCAGCCATGACGTTTGCCATAGTCATCAACGAAGTTATCCTCGTTGATAACCAATACTTCATTAATTCGCATGGAGGTTGCGCGCTGTGCCTTTGCCCCGAATGAAATGAGCAAAGCGAACAGTAGCAATACCCCTATTTTCTTATTTATCATATTCATCTCCTGTTTTACGGATTATAGAGGCAGGTTATCATGTTTCTTAGCAGGATTGCTTAGCTTCTTAGTCTGCAATTGCTGCAAAGCACGAATTATACGGAAACGAGTGTTACGCGGTTCGATAACATCGTCGATATAACCGTATTGAGCTGCGTTATAAGGATTAGCGAATGCTTTCTTATATTCAGCTTCTTTCTCTGCTGCGCATGCTTTCGGATCTTCAGCGGCTGCTACTTCCTTGGCGAAGATAACCTCTACGGCACCGCTCGGGCCCATAACAGCGATCTCGGCTGTCGGCCATGCGTAATTCATATCACCACGTAAATGTTTAGAACTCATCACGCAATAAGCTCCACCGTAAGACTTACGCAATGTAACGGTAATCTTAGGAACGGTGGCCTCACCATAAGCGTAAAGCAATTTAGCGCCATGAAGGATTACACCGTTGTATTCCTGACCTGTACCCGGAAGGAATCCCGGAACGTCAACCAATGTTACCAAAGGAATATTGAAAGCGTCGCAGAAACGAACGAAGCGACCTGCTTTACGAGATGCGTTGCTATCCAAGCATCCTGCCATAACCTTCGGCTGGTTGGCTACGATACCGACAGATTGTCCGTTGAAACGAGCGAAACCTACGATGATATTCTTAGCGTAATCCGCATGAACCTCTAGAAACTCGTTGTTATCGACGATCGTACCGATAACCTCATACATATCGTAAGATTGGTTAGCGTTATCGGGAATGATATCATTCAATACATCGTCCAAACGATCGATCGGGTCTTTACACTCAACTAACGGCGTTTCCTCTAAGTTGTTCTGAGGTAAGAAGCTGAGCAATTTACGAATCAATTGCAAACCATCCTCTTCCGTATCAACAGCGAAATGGGCTACACCCGATTTTGTAGTGTGTACGCTGGCTCCACCCAACTGCTCTTGGGTTACATCCTCACCTGTTACGGTTTTTACGACTTTCGGACCAGTCAAGAACATATAGCTGGTACCACGTGTCATGATGTTGAAGTCTGTCAAAGCCGGAGAATAAACGGCTCCACCGGCGCAAGGGCCGAAGATACCGGAAATCTGAGGAACAACACCGGAAGCCAAGATGTTACGTTGGAAAATCTCTGCGTATCCTGCCAAGGCGTTTACACCTTCTTGGATACGAGCTCCACCAGAGTCGTTCAAACCGATAACGGGAGCGCCCATCTTCATGGCTTGATCCATTACTTTACAGATTTTCATAGCCAAAGCCTCAGACAAGGCTCCACCGAATACGGTGAAATCTTGAGCGAAGATATATACCAAACGTCCGTCGATCGTACCATAACCTGTTACGATACCATCGCCTAAATATTTAGTTTTCTCGATACCGAAGTTTGTACAACGGTGTTGAACAAACATGTCGAATTCCTCGAAACTACCTTCGTCAAGCAACATGGCGATACGCTCACGAGCGGTATATTTGCCTTTTTTGTGCTGTGATTCGATTCTTTTCTCTCCTCCACCCAAGCGAGCTTGCTCACGAAGTGCGATGAGCTCTTTTACTTTTTCAAGCTGGTTACTCATTGTATTTTGATTTGTTGTTAGAAATGAACGGATTAATTATTTGTTGCCCGGCATGCAAAGTTCTGTCAATACGCTGCAAGTTGATTTCGGGTGAAGGAAAGCGATGTTCAAGCCTTCCGCGCCACCACGAGGAGCTTTATCGATTAATTTAACGCCTTTTTCCTCAGCCTCGTTCAAAGCTGCCTGTACATCAGGTACCGCGAATGCGATATGGTGGATACCTTCACCTTTTTTCTCGATAAATTTCGCGATCGTGCTATCTTCGCTGGTCGGCTCTAGTAGTTCAATCTTAGTCTGTCCTACCTTGAAAAATGCGGTTTTTACTTTTTGGTCTGCTACTACTTCGATATTGTAGCATTTTAATCCAAGAACGCCTTCATAATAGGGTAAACAAGCCTCGATACTCTTCACTGCGATACCTAAATGTTCGATATGTGTAAGTTCCATGTCAATAATAATTTAAAGATTTAGTAAATGTTTGTTTCTATTGTGTGCAAATGTACACTACTTTTTATGAATGAGGAAATAATTTTTTGTTTTTATCTCCCAGTAAATGTGTTTAAAGATACATTTTATCATTGTTGTCCCATTAAAATCTAAAAGAGTTCTTTGAAATATTTGAAATTTAGTTAGTTACAGCGATTTTCCGAGCGAACGGACTTGAATTTGTAGCTTTGCATCAGATTAATCCGATGGCATATGTTCCAAGACAGATATGTTTTCGCTCAATTGGCTTCATTTCTGTATCTAAGTAAGTTTAACCGCATAGTCACCAAGTATGATGGTGATAAATATGTGAAGCACTTCACCTGCTGGAATCAACTACTTGCTTTGATGTTTGGTCAACTTTCTAATCGTGAAAGTCTGCGAGATTTGATAGTTGCTCTTGAAGCTCATCATTCCAAATGTTATCATTTAGGAATGGGTAAAAATGTATCAAAGTCATCGCTGGCAAGAGCAAATCAAGATAGAGACTATCACATCTTTGAAGAATATGCTTACTACCTGGTTAGCGAAGCACGACAAAAGTGTGCTAATCATATTTTCAAACTTGGCGGTAACGTTTATGCTTTCGATTCGACTACTATTGACCTGTGCCTTTCAGTCTTTTGGTGGGCAAAATTCCGCAAAAAGAAAGGTGGTATCAAAGTGCATACATTATATGATGTGGAAACACAGATTCCTGCATTCTTTCATATCACGGAAGCATCCGTACACGATTCTAAAGTTATGATTGAAATTCCTTATGAACCAAGCTCTTATTACATCTTTGACCGCGGTTATAACAACTTCAAAATACTGTATAAAATTCATCAAATTGAAGCCTACTTTGTTGTCAGAGCAAAAAAGAATCTCGGGTACAAATCCATCCAATGGAAACGTAGGCTGCCTAAGAATGTGCTTTCAGACGCAAGTGTATTTCTGACAGGATTCTATCCTAAACAATATTATCCAGAGCCACTTAGATTGGTTAAATATTGGGATGAAGAACAAGAACGAGAATTTACATTCATAACCAATGCGATGCATATATCTGCGCTTCAAGTTGCTGAACTTTATAAAAATCGCTGGCAGGTAGAGCTGTTTTTCAAATGGCTCAAGCAGCACCTTAAAATCAAAAGATTTTGGGGAACTACAGAGAATGCTGTTCGAATACAGATATATGCTGCTATATGCGCTTACTGTTTGGTGGCAATCATTCAACACGATATGCAACTGAACAGAAGTACATATGAAGTGTTACAAATACTGAGCATCTCATTGACTGATAAGACTCATCTGAGAGACCTCTTTGATAAAACTAAATTTCAAAATGACAAAGAACGATTCGGACCAAATGGGCCAAGTTTATTTAATTTTTAATTCGTCCCAATTTTAATGGGACACTAATGACATTTTATTAAAAATCGACAATCAGACGAACGTTCAATTGACGTCCGGTCAGATAGTTTGGAACTGCGTATTGGACATTATATACATCTGTTATCCAATAGTAGGAACTAACGTTTTTGATGTCTAATATGTTAAACACATCCAGACCTAGCCAAATGTTTTTCAAATGGCGGAAGAAGCCCCTGTCCATGATAGCGTCCGTGCCTCCTGCCAATTGATAGGAGAGGCCGATATCTACACGTTTGTAGGCGGGCGTACGGAAATAGCCGGCTTCGTATCCTTTGCCCGGGATTGTCTGGGGAAGTCCTCCGGATAGAACTCCTTTCAGATTTAGCTTGACTCGTTTATAGCCCGGGAAATAATCTTGGAAGAAGAGTGAGATGTTGTAGCCTTGGCTATTGGCCATAGGAACGGTCGTTGTTTCCCGGATGGTTTGCTGGGCTTTCATCAAGGAGAAGCTGATCCATGAGTCGGTACCCGGTACGAATTCTCCGAAGAATTTGACATCGAGTCCCATGGCGTAACCTTTGGCGCAGTTCTCACCGTAATAGCGGATCTTGACGTTATCTACGGTGTAGGGATTCAGATTGTCCAGCTTTTTATAGTACATCTCGGCGGTCACCTTGAAATTCCGGTCTACGGCACGGAACGTATAATCTCCTCCCAATATGAAATGGATGGAGCGTTGTGACTTTAGATCTTTGTTCAATACCGTGATATTATTGCCGTTCTTATCTTTGTCTACTTTACGTAATTCCTTGTAGAAGGGCGATTGATAATACAGTCCGGTGGCGAAACGGAGCGTCAAGTCTTGGTCGAAGTTCGGGATAAAGCCCAATGAGGCACGGGGACTGAAAAGGAACTCCTTATTATAAGTCCAATAACTACCTCTAACCCCTGCGACTAACGTGAACAGACCTTGCTTGGTCCTGAATTTGAACGCGTCTTGCGCATAAGCGGAAAAGCGTGTGCTTTCTATCTGATTATCAGAAAAGAGGTTCGAATATACACTTACGTTATTACCGGTTTGGGGCAAAGAATAACCTGAGGAATCCCTTTTTTCCCATTCACTGATCTTATCATTGATTTTCTCCATTTGTACCGTGGCTCCCCATTTCAACGTATTGTTTAAAAGGCGGGCCATCCCATAGTGCCCGACATTCATGACGGTGGAGTTCAAACGGTTTCGTGCGTGCTCGTGATAACGGCCTACGGACATGGCGGCTGACGCGTCGTCATTCGGATTTTCCGCTCCGTTCTCGCTCAGCCAATATTCTCCGGCGATATCGTATCCCTCTTCTTCCTTGCTTTTGAAAGCGGAGGCTTGAAGTCCCAACTCTGTGTTCTCATTGGGGTTGTGTTTCAATGTAAGCGCACCGAATAAGGTTTGGAAACGGTCTCTTTCCCTTCCGTCGAAATAGACTTTGAAGTTCTTGGGATGCTCGGCTGTACCGAAAGAGGTTTCCCGGCTATAAGGGGTGAATTTATAATTATTGTTAGCGAGGTTTCCCAAGAAATTGATTTCCCATTTAGGGGCCAATTGGTACGTGATGTAAGTTTGCAAATCGATAAATTTAGGGTCGTATTCTGCGTCTGTATCCATGGTACCCAAAATAGACCGACCGCTTTTAAAGCGGAAACCCGTTACTTGGGTAAATTTACCGATAGAACTGCCTACATAAGCATTCGCGCCCAACAAGCTCGCAGAAGCCGAGCCTTCGAATATCTTAGGTTTTTTATAGGTAATATCCAGCACAGAACTCATCTTGTCTCCGTAACGAGCCTCGAAGCCACCGGCGGCGAAATTGACCGCCTCCGTTAGGTCCGGATTGATAAAGCTAAGGCCCTCTTGTTGTCCCGAGCGAATCAGAAGTGGACGGAATACCTCGATCCCATTCACATAAACGATATTTTCATCATAACTACCTCCACGTACGGAATACTGGGAACTTAACTCGTTATTGGACGATACTCCGGCAAACGTAACGACCAAGCTCTCTATACTACCTCCGGAAGGATCGGGCAATAACTTGATTTTGTCCGCATTTAGGGACTCCATGGTCGTGGTCTGCTTGCGGATGGCAGTAACAGATACTTCCCCTAAATCAAATGAGGTATAGTTCATCTGTACGTTCAGGCGCATATCGGCTTGTGCTGAAGGAATGATACGTTCAGCTTTATTATATCCCAGACAAGAGTAAATAATGGAGATAGAATCCCCCGGCGATATGGAAAAGGAATAATATCCCTTCTCGTTGGTCATGGAGCCGATCAACGTGTTCTTAACCCGGACATTCACTAATTCCAGAGGGTTACCGTCGGCGTCACGGACATAACCAGTGATTTTTATGCGGCCTTCGCCAAAGGCACTCACGGAAATAAGTATAAATAGCAGCGCGGCTATCGCACGAATCTTCATAATCTATTGTTCAATTATAAAAATACTAACGAGAAAAAAGAACGATACGTATATATGGGTGCAAAAAATTATATTTATATTTGCGAATCTTAATATTAAAAGAGTACAAAGAACGAAAAAAATGGAGAGTTTTGCAACACTTATACAAAATAGAAGAAGTACACGTAAGTTTACCGAACAACTACTTTCACCCGAGCAGGTAGAACTGATCTTGAAGGCGGCGTTGATGGCTCCGGCCTCAAAACGTAGTAATCCTTGGCAGTTCGTGGTCGTGGAAGATAAGGAAATGTTGAAGAAACTTGCCGGGTGTAAGAAAAATGGTTCCGCTTTTCTGGAGGGTTGTGCCTTGGCCGTGGTTGTCTTGGCGAATGTGATGGAAAGCGATGTTTGGATCGAGGACGCTTCGGTCGCTTCTATTTATATGCAATTGCAAGCAGAGGATTTGGGATTGGGCAGTTGCTGGTGTCAGATCCGGAACCGGGTAACAGAGGACGAGGAGGATTCGAATAATTATGTTCGTTCGTTGCTGGATATCCCTTATCAATTGGATGTCTTGTCTATCATTGGTATCGGTTATAAGGATCAGGTTCGTAAGCCTTTTGATGAATCCCATTTACAATGGGAGAAGATACATATAGGAAAGTTCTCTCTTCCGGAAGAAAATAAAGAGACGGGAGAATGAGAGTCGTATTTGTTGGTGCCGGAAACTTAGCTACCCGGCTTTCGTTGGAAATGCGTAAGTCTGGAATGAGTATCGGGCAAGTATATAGTCACACAAGCGAGCATGCTAAGATTTTAGCTGATGAATTGGGATGTGGGTGGACCGTGATCCCGGAAGAGATTGTGGAAGATGCCGACTTGTATGTTTTCTCTTTGAAAGATGCCGTGCTCCAAGATGTTATCGCCCGTGTAAAACCGAATAACGGTTTGTGGGTGCATACGGCAGGGAGTATGCCTATCTCTGTATTTGAAGGTCTTACGGCTAGATATGGGGTGGTTTATCCGTTACAAACGTTTAGTAAGAGTAGGGAAGTGGATTTCAAGAAAATACCGTTCTTTTTAGAGGCGAACTCGTCTGAAGATGAGAAGGTGCTGGGCGAGGTGGCTAGGGCGCTCTCCAGTGATGTCCGTTTCCTCTCCTCCGAGAAGCGAAAGAACTTACATTTAGCGGCGGTTTTCGCTTGTAATTTTACGAATCATATGTATGCGCTAGCTGAAAAGATCTTGGAAGAACAGCAAATACCGGGAGAGGTCTTGCTACCTTTGATAGACGAGACAGCCGCTAAGGTACATGTAATGTCGCCGGTGCGAGCCCAAACGGGACCAGCTATACGATATGACGAGAATGTGATAAACAAACATATGGCTATGCTTAAAGATCCGGATATGCGAAATCTATATGAGCTGATTAGCCGAAGTATACATAAGGAGGCTCGACATGAGTAGTATAAACTATGATTTGAGAAAAATAAAGGCTTTTGTCTTTGATGTAGACGGGGTGCTATCCTGCGATGTGATTCCGCTTCACCCGAATGGCGATCCGATGCGTACTGTCAATATCAAGGATGGCTATGCCTTGCAATTGGCCGTGAAGAAAGGTTATGAGGTCGCTATAATTACGGGCGGATATACGGAAGCCGTACAGATTCGCTTTTCTCGTTTAGGAATACAACATATTTATATGCGTAGCGCTGTAAAGGTGCATGACTTTAAGGATTTCATGGAAAAAACGGGCTTGTCTCCTGAGCACATCATGTATGCGGGTGATGATATTCCTGATTATGAGGTAATGACGCGAGTCGGATTGCCGGTGGCGCCTGCGGATGCGGCTCCGGAGATCAAGGAGATAGCGAAATATATATCCTCCCGGCGAGGTGGCGAAGGCGTAGCTAGGGACGTGATCGAGCAAACGATGCGGGCTCAAGGACACTGGTTCGGCGAGGAGGCTTTTGGGTGGTAAAATTTTGGTGAATGTGTAACGCTTAATCGAATAGGTTATGTTAGAGAATTTAAAAAAGTACAAGATCGTCTTAGCCTCTAATTCTCCGAGACGACGGAATTTGTTATCTGGTCTGGATATCGACTTCGAGGTGAGGGTAATTTCGGATATTGACGAGTCTTATCCGGATTCTATTGACTCCATGGAGATCCCTTTATATATTGCCCGTTCGAAAGCGGAGGCCTATAAACCGACTATGGCGGATGATGAATTGCTAATCACGGCAGATACGATCGTTTGGACGTTTGACGGGGTTATGGGAAAGCCTGCGAATCGAGAGGAAGCTTATGCTATGCTTCATGCTTTGTCGGATCATGTACATCAGGTAATAACCGGTGTTTGTATCATGACGAAGGACAAAAATGTAGGCTTTTCCGTCGAATCTGCGGTTTGTTTCGCTAAATTGGGTGATGAAGAGATTAATTATTATTTGGATAAATATAAACCTTATGATAAAGCGGGAGGGTATGGCATTCAGGAGTGGATCGGTTATATCGGGGTAGAGGCTATCAATGGTAGTTTTTATAACGTGATGGGATTACCTGTGCAAAAGCTTTATCAGGAATTGAAACATTTTTAATCTCAATTCAAGGTAAAGTATTTATCCTTCATATAATATTCTATCTGATTTAATGTGTGTGCTAAGGCTGGGGGAATCGGTAAGACGACCGGTTTCTCCACATTCCATTCCGGGTCATTTATGATCATGTCGGATAGACTGCCCGCATGTATTAAGATAAGGCGGGTAGGGGCTGAGGCTATAACCTTATGATTGGTGTTTTGCGCAAGTAGCATGAAATGATCTTTTGCCACTTCCGCTATATGTGTCCCTTCTTGGCTGTAAATAATAAGTTTTCCCGAAAATACGAAGATTAATAGGTTATCCGTGGTTGTGGAATTAAACAGGGAATCTCCGGCTCTCAGTATTTTGCATTCAAGTTGATTTAGATAACGCTTCATGTAGGAACTTAAGGATTTTCGAGGATAGCCAATGTTTTTCTGTTAGGAAGGTATTCCAACATACCTTTTGAGTAGGTGACTTTCTGTTGTCCGTTGTTGTCCGCATAAATAATGAAATACTCTATTTGGGGGATGGATTGTGCCAGTAGCTTCGCTTTCTCGACTCCCAAAACCATGAAAGTCGTAGCGTAAGCGTCTGCTGTCATACAATCTTCCGCCACGATTGTCGCACTAAGAATATTTTGTCCAGCGGGATAACCGGTCGCTGGATTGATCGTATGGGCATATTTCTTACCATCCTTGATGTAGAAGTTTCGGTAGTCACCAGAAGTAGCCACCCCCCCTTTTTGGCATAATTGTACGATCTCTTCAACATCATTTGTTACGCCACTTGTCCCTATTTCCGGCTTGTTGATGCCGACTCGCCAACAGTCACCTTGTTGATTTACGCCTTTCATGGTGACCTCACCACCTATTTCTACCATGTAGTTCTTTACGCCTTCCTTTTCCAGCAGGCGGGCGATAACATCGCAAGCATAACCTTTTGCGATGGACGAACAATTCAATAGAATCCGGGGATCTTCTTTGATGATTTTCTTTCCTTCCAATCTCACTTTTTGATAACCGACGAAAGCCTTGATGCTATCGATCATCTGCGGGGTTACGCTGTCCATCTTACTGAATCCGAATCCCCATAGATTAATTAATGGAGCGCAAGTAATATCAAAAGCTCCTCCTGATTTTTTGGAGATTTCTTCCGCCTTATTGAATACTTCGGTAAACCATTCGTCTACCTCCACATCCTCGTTATTATTGACTTTAGCGATCGTGGAGTTGGGGTTGAAAGGATTTAAGGAGAGGTTAAAACGTTGCAGCTCGCTGTCGATCTTATCGGTTAGGATTTGCTTGGCCTTGTATTTGATGTGGTAACTTGTATGAAAAACAGAACCACTCTCTTCGAAATATTGGCCCTTGTCCGAGCAAGCCGTAAGCGATAAGATCAACAGGCTGACTAATATGGAAATATTCTTGCGCATCATTATGAAATTTTATGTCGCGAACTTACATAAAAAATTCCATATATGCCCCTTTCATGGGGGAGACGCTATTGTGTGTATAAATATCAAGGATTCCTTTTTTATATTGTGACTCTGGTTTTATCCAATGTGCACGCCTTTCGGATAGGATCTTTTCTATCTCTTCCGCGCTTCTCTCGATACCGCCGGTACCGATTATATCCAATCTTCTCGCTGGAATATCGATACGGATCAAGTCATCGTTCTCTACCAAGGCGATCGGTCCCCCCTCGGAAGCCTCCGGGGATACATGTCCGATCGCCGGGCCTCGGGTCGCTCCGGAGAAACGACCGTCGGTGATCAATGCGATGGTCTCTACCAACTCAGGATCGGAGGCGATCGCTTCTGTCGTATAAAACATTTCTGGCATTCCACTTCCTTTCGGTCCTTCATAACGGATAAATACCGCTTCTCCCGGGTGGATTTTCTTTTGTAATACCGCCTCAATAGCGTTCTCCTCACAATCGAATACCCTCGCTTTCAGGGTGACTTGCATCAAGCGGGGTGAAATCGCCGAATGTTTTACGACTGCCCCTTCGGGCGCTAAATTTCCTTTCAATATAGCGATGGCTCCTTGTGCCTTGATCGGTGTGTGAAGAGGTTTGATAATATCGCCAACCTTTACTCCTAGGGCAGGAAGATATTTATGGCAATTCTCATAGAAGCCGTTGAGCTGTAAATCTTTTAAGTTTTCTCCCAATGTTCTGCCGGTAACGGTCTTGACATCGAGATGGAGGAATTCCTTGATTTCTTTCATGATCGCCGGTACGCCTCCCGCATACCAGAAATATTCGCCGGGCCAAAAACCGCTGGGACGTATATTTAAAAGGTAGGGGATCTTACGATGTATCTTGTCGAACAAATCCGGTGATAACTGGATTCCCAGTTCATGGGCGATAGCTGGAAGATGAAGCAGGCTGTTGCTGGAACCCGCTATGGCGGCATGTACCATGATCGCATTTTCAAACGCTTGTATCGTCATGATATCGGAGGGTTTTAACTCTTCTCTCGCCAGTCCGAGCGCATGTTCTCCGGCTTTACGGGCGGTTTCTTTTAACTCGGGTAAATGGGCGGGGATCAAGGCGGAACCCGGTAAAGCGATGCCTAGCGCTTCTGCCATTACTTGCATCGTAGAGGCAGTGCCCATGAAAGAGCAAGCTCCACAATCCGGACATGCGTCACGCTTATAAACCATGAATTGTTCTTCCGTTATTTCTTTTCGCTCGTACTGGGCGCTATAGGTACCGATTTGTTCTAACGTGAGTAGGTTGGGACCGGCTTTCATTATACCACCAGGCATGAATATAGCAGGCATATCTAGCCGGGCTATCGCCATCAAATGCGCAGGGACGGATTTGTCGCAACTGGCTATAAAGACACCAGCGTCGAAAGGAGTCGCTTTTACATGAATCTCCATCATGGCGGCCATGATATCACGGGAGACTAATGAGTAGTTCATACCATCGTGTCCCTGCGCCTCTCCATCACAAATATCAGTGACGAAGTAGTTTGCGGCACGTCCCCCCTTTTCCTTTATACCGATTCCGGCCTCGTCCATCAATTTATCCAGATGGGCGCTTCCCGGATGGCTATGTCCGTAACTGCTTTCTACAATGATTTGCGGTTTACTCAATTCGTCGATTTTCCAACCGCTGCCTAGCCGGAGTGAATCCAGCTCCGGCGCTAGTTTTCGTAATTGCTGGCTTTTCATGTCTATTAATTAATGTATAAGGTTATTTATTCAATAAGGTATCCCTAGCTAAAGAATACATGCTCTATCAAAATCTTTGTACCGATACCGATTAAGATTAAACCTCCGATGAGGTCCAGCTTCAAGTCGATTCTCTTGCCGAATCGGTTACCGAAATAGACGCCGAAGGCAGAGATAGCGAAGGTGACAACACCGATAGTCGAGGCTTGCAGCAAGAGCGGTGATTTTAAGATCGCCAGAGAGATTCCTACGGCGAGGGCATCGATACTTGTCGCTATTCCCAATCCGCATAATGTCCGGTTACATAGAGGATCGAATTTCCCGTCTTCCTCCTCTTCCTTCGTGCTATCGTATATCATTTTTCCACCTAAGTAAAGCAAGAGGGTAAATGCGATCCAATGATCGAAGGCGCAAATGTATTTTTCGAATCCTAATCCCATCGTATAACCAATCACGGTCATTCCGGCTTGGAATATACCGAGCACGCTCGCTATCTTAATAATATTACCGGCGGTGCAGTTGTTCTTAAGAACTGCGCCGCCGGTAACTGATACTGCTAGGCTATCCATGGATAAGCCGATCGCTAGTAGCAGAACTTCAATGTATAACATACTAGAATGATTCCCGTTTAATAATTTCTTCTATGGGCTTACGTTTCTTTGGAGTCTCATCGAATAATGCCGGGTCGGAAGGATAGCCGAACGGTATCAGTACAACAGGCTCGATCGTTTCCGGAATTTTAAAATGTTTACGGCAAAGCTCCGTGTCGAAATTGCAAACCCAACAAGTACCCAATCCTTGTTCGGCAGCGGCTAAACAAATGTGTTCCGTGGCGATAGCCGTATCGATATCCATATGATCCTTATGATCGCTCCGTTTCCAAGATTGCTGATGATCTCCGCAAACGATCAAGTAATAAGGCGCTTGCTTGAACCATTCCCGGGGATAGCATTCTTGTAATTTAGCTTTTCCTTCCGCACTTTGAACCCATACAAAATACCAAGGTTGATAATTTACCGCCGAAGGGGCCAAACGAGCTGCTTCTAGGATATAATCAATCTTTTCTTGCTCTACGTTTTTGGGGGCATACTTTCGGATAGAGCAACGTTTTCTCGCTAATTCTAGGAAACTCATATCTCATCCTCTATTTTATAGTTATTGCGATTCGGAGAATTGCGGGAAATCAACTCCCCGATAAAGCCCGCTAGGAACATCTGGGTTCCCAGAATCATCGCTGTCAATGAAATATAGAAATAAGGGGAACTTGTAACCAAAGGTCTTAGATCTCCAGAGTACATCGAGATCAATTTCATGCTGAGTACGATTACTAGAGCGATAAAACCAATGAAGAACATAGCGCTTCCCCATAAACCGAAGAAGTGCATCGGTTTCTTTCCGAATTTGGAAGTAAACCAAAGCGTGATCAAATCAAGATAACCGTTCACGAAGCGATCCAACCCGAATTTAGTAGTTCCGTACTTGCGGGCTTGATGTTTCACTACTTTCTCGCCAATCTTGTGAAATCCGGCAATCTTAGCTAAATAAGGTATGTAACGGTGCATATCGTTATACACCTCTATATTTTTAATGACAACATTCTTATACGCTTTCAATCCGCAATTGAAATCGTGTAAGTTCTTTATTCCCGAGAATTTACGAGCTGTCGCGTTGAATAATTTCGTGGGGATCGTCTTAGACAACGGGTCATATCTTTTCTTTTTCCAACCGGATACCAGATCGTACCCGTCTTCGGTGATCATCCGGTAAAGTTCGGGTATCTCATCCGGGCTGTCCTGTAGATCGGCGTCCATGGTAATGACTACGTCACCTTTAGCCCGCTGGAATCCGCAGTGCAATCCCGGCGACTTGCCGTAGTTGCGACGGAACTTGATTCCCCGGATATGTGGAGAACGTTGTTTCAACTCCTCGATCACTTCCCAAGAATTATCCGTACTACCGTCATTCACGAAAATGACTTCGTAGGTATAATTATGTTCTTTCATCACCCGCTCTATCCACGAGAATAACTCGGGTAAAGACTCGGCTTCGTTATACAACGGGATAACAACTGATATGTCCATTATTTGTCTGTAATTAACTTTTTAGCGGTTTTCAGTGATGGAACCAGTCGAATTGTTCCTGCACAAGAGAGCCGCTACCGGTATAGAAAGTATGATGCCGTAAAATACGTTATTAAATATTCCTTGTATGGCCATATGGATTGGCGAGATGCGAATATTGCTGAGCGAGTCGAGCATATCCGAGCTAACTTGGCTATCTTTTAATGCAGTCGTTAATTGTCCGATCGCATTTGCCACGAAATCAGGTGGGGCGATGAACTGATAAAAGACAAAGTATTCAAGCGAGACGATCAATGCGGCGAAAAAATACAACATCGTGCCGAATCTCCATGCATGAAAGAAACTGATCCTTCCACCGATGTCGTGCCGATATCTTTTCGTCATGTAGTAGGCGATGAAAGGGACGGCGAGCGTCAATAGCCAATAGACAAGACTCAAGGAGGGGACGGAAACGCTGAAGATGAAAAAGATGTATTTCACTACCCAATATATGCCCATGGCCAAACCATAAGTCATAGCGCCTTTTAAAAGTAAATTCTTATTCTCTTCCATGATGTTGCTGTTTTGAATTCTTATCAGCAAAGTTAATATATTAATGCAAATGCGCAACTATATTATGTCTAAAATAGAAAAAAGGAAGCCTACGTATAAGCTTCCTTTTAAGTTGTGTTTTATCTGAGCCTCTTGTCGGATTCGAACCAACGACCCCGAGATTACAAATCACGTGCTCTGGCCAACTGAGCTAAAGAGGCAGGTGGGTAAGCTTACTACATCGCGCCGCTACAACCAAGTACCCTTGCTGCGGTCAAGCCCTGGGGGATTCCGAGGGAGCATGCCGTGTAGGACTTACCCGGGTGCAAAAGTAGATATTATTTTTTACTTTGCAAGCGTTTTCTTACTCTTGGGATGATAATTGTTTATAAAGAATTGAAAACCTTATGCTTTTGGTAGTGTTAAAGAATGTTTTATGTGTTGTGGCCGATGGTTTATCAAAGAATGTTGATTTTTTCATTGTGAGGAAAAACATTTTCATCATGAAGAAAAAGTATTTTCACCGTGAAGAAAAAGTATTTTCATCACGATGAAAAAACAGTTTACTTGGAAGAGGTTCCGCTTTCCAATATGCTGACGATGGAGAACAACGTAAAGCAGATCGCTCCCAGTCCGGCCAATACCCGTGCGGGAATGGCATAATAACTATGCTCGGCCGCCGTCTCGAAAAGGAAAGCGGAGAGGAAAAGGCAGAATAAAGCCGTGAATATAGGAATCAATGGAATCCGGTTGGCAAGCTTGAATTCTTCCCTCCATATTTTAGACAGCAAGATCACCTTGCTGGAGATACTATAGCAAACTAATCCAAGGCCGATCATGATATATCCGGTTGAGGCATTAGCCGGGTCGCTATCTCCTAATACGAAGAGACCCCATATCAGACTGATAGATCCCATCAGGATGACAAAACGGTGCCATAGCCTTTTTTCCAATCGGGAATATGTGTTTCTTATTTGTCGGGCGATCGTGGCGACTAAAGCGATTAAGCTGCTGCAAATACATGCTAGTCCGGCCATCACGTGCCCGGCGACAAAGTATTGGGAATGCTCGTCGCTATGCGCTAGCAACCGGTAAGCCCAAATCCATGCGACTATGGATATAAATGATGCTACAAGGATCAAGAATACCCCCTGCCAAAAGTTGAACGCTTTGTCAGGTATTCTGGGATCGTCGCTTTTGGCGTTCATTTGTATTAAGGTGAATCGGGTAGAGGCGGTAGCCGTTGTCGCTACGCATGCGGTTATAAGGCCCACCCCGCAAATGACATGGCCCGCGACAAAGTCTGCTGGCGCCGGTGAGGACATGAGTAAGATAAAGCCCGCCAGAAAAGTGATGGTTGCCGAGAGATATCCAAGGATAGGCAAAGCGAATCTGGCTACATTATTATATGTGTGGATAATTTGACGAATAATGGTCGCTGCCGTAGCGAACAAAGCTATACAAATAAAGCCAAGAGAGAATACGACAGGTCCGGCGACGAATCTGCTGGAGTCCACTCCATAGTTAAAGACAAAAAATCCATAACCGAAACAAAAGAGGGCCATTAGCAATGGAATCGCCCTGAATAAGACACTAATCCCGTAATTCATAACTTGTTTTTTATTTAGATTTTTCTTCAAACAGAGATGCGATCCTTTTTGTTCAAGAAGAATTTTAGAGGTTATGCGATGTTTTTGCGTGTTATTTCATCATTTTTGTTTTTCTTTGCGGAAAATATCAGAGAAGTGAATCTTATTATAGAACAAGGTAACACGTCATCAAAGGTCGCTGTGTATAAAAATGGGCATATAGAGGCTTCTTTTGTATACAAGCAATTCGGTGTATCTGTGGTCGCTGCTCTTTTTGAGAAGTACGCTTTTACGCAAGGCATTTTATCGACGGTGATAGATACGGACGATGAGTTGATCGCTTATCTAAAAAATAAGCTTCAGCGTTTTGTCTTTCTGGATGAACATGTAGCTTTACCGATCAAGGTGGAATATGGGACGCCGAAAACGCTAGGCAAGGACCGTTTGGCCGCTGTCGTGGGGGCGAATTATTTGCGGCCGGGAAAAAATCTGCTGGTTATCGATGCCGGTACCGCTATCACGTATGAGGTGATAGAAGCGCCGGGTATCTTTCTGGGGGGGAATATCTCTCCGGGGATGACAACCCGTTTTCGAGCGTTGAACCATTTTACGAAGAAACTGCCTTTGGTAACGGAAGAGGATGATATACCGCTTATCGGGAGAAGTACGGAAACGGCTATCCAAGCGGGTGTGGTGAATGGGATTGTTTACGAGATGGACGGATATATTGACGAGCTGAAAGTAAAATATCCGGATCTTTTGGTTTTTTTAACAGGCGGTCATTCGTTTTATTTTGAAAGACGGCTAAAAAACTCCATCTTTGCAGACATTAATTTAGTGTTGACAGGATTAAACAGAATCTTAGAGTATAATGTTGAAAATTAATAAGGTAGTAATAATAAGTTTTCTTATCTTTACACAATTGCCATTGTGGGCTCAAAATAACACGAACTCGCCTTATACGCGATTTGGATATGGAGAGTTGGCGGATCGATCTTTTGGTGCCGGAAGGGCGATGGGTGGAGTCGGTTATGGATTAAGGTCCTCTAAACAGATAAATCCATTAAATCCAGCATCTTATAGTTGCATGGATTCGTTGACATTCCTTTTTGATTTTGGTGCGTCCGGTCAGGTGTCTTGGTTCTATGACGGTACGAACAAGCAACGACAGATGAATGGAAACGTGGAGTATATCGCCATGCAATTTCCGATCACCCGGCGTTTAGCGATGAGTATCGGTTTATTACCTTATTCATATGTAGGATATGATTTCGGCGAGAGCCGTACCGAGGGCGGTTTAAGTTGGGGAGAAAGCTTTAGTGGCGAAGGTGGCTTAAGCGATGCCTATTTAGGGCTCTCCTATGATATTTGGAAGAAGCGTCTTTCCATTGGTGTGAACGCCGGATTTTTATTTGGAAATATAACACATTCCCGCAACTTGATTTTCCCGAGCTCGACAGGGGCGGACGATGTGTATAGAAACCAACGTTATGAGATTCGTGATTTAAAGTTAGATTTTGGTATTCAATATACGCATCCTTTGAGTAAGACGGAGCATGTCACGGTAGGTTTCGTTTACTCTCCCGGAAAAAAGTTGAATACGACTGTGTATGATACTCAGCTTGTCGGTTCTTCGGCTACATCCGGATATACAAGGAACGATACAATTAAGAATTATCGGTTTGATATGCCGAACTCTTACGGAGCGGGTATCTCCTATGTGAAAGAGAATCGGTTGACATTAGCCGCAGACTTCTTATATGAGGACTGGGCGAACGCTTATTTTGATAACGAGAAAGGTCAATTCAAGAATCGTACACGTGTAGCGGCTGGTGCCGAATTTATTCCTCGTTATGATAATCGTAATTATCTGGGACGTATCAGATACCGTGCCGGTTTTCATTATAGCAATTCGTACTTAAGAGTCAGTCGCTCCGAGGAGAATGGTTATAAAGGACATGGTTATAATGAATATGGGGCGAGTGTCGGTTTTGGGCTTCCATTGATCGATAACCGTTCATTAGTGAACCTGTCATTTGAATACGTGAAGATCCGTCCGGAATTACGTACAATGATTGATGAGCAGTATTTCCGGTTTACGGTGAACTATACATTTAACGAATTATGGTTTTTTAAACGAAAAGTGGATTAAACCGGGAATGGCCGAAAGGGTCTAATGAGTATGATACTTTTTTGAAGGAATATAAATATTATAGCTAACTTTAATAGAAAGAGATATGAAGATCAAAGTTTTATTACTAGCGCTTGGATGTACTATGGGTACGTTAGGCGCTTATGCGCAGAAAGGAGTAGATAATGGTACACAGTTCGGTTCCGGTGAGGATAGCGTGCGTTGTATTACCAATATCAGCTTGTTCGTTCCTTACGCGAAAGCCGGAAACTTCAAAGACGCCTTTGATTTCTGGAAGATCGTGTACGATGAGTGTCCTGCCGCTACAAAAGATATCTATTTGTACGGTGTGAAAATTATGGGCTGGAAGATCGCCCAAGAGAAAGATCCCGCTAAGAAGAAAGCTCTTATTGATGATTTGATGGGAGTTTACGACAAGCGTGTGAAATATTTTGGAAATGATCGCCGGTATGGAAAAGACTGGATCGTTGCTCGAAAAGTGCAAGATTATTTAGCGCAAACTGGCGATAATGCCGACTATAATCAGGCCTATACTTGGTTGAAGGAGATCGTTGATGAGAAAGGTGCTGATACGGAGGCTCTAGGTCTCTCCTTGTTTAGTTTCTCTTCTATGAAGAAAATGGTTAACGATCCGAATTTCAAAGAACAGTATATTCAAGATTATTTGAAGGTTTCTGGTGGCTTGGATGCTCAGTTAAAAGCTGCGCAGGCTGCAAACAATCAAAAAGAAGTGAATGCCTTGACCGCATATAAGAGTGGTGTTGATAATGCCTTTGCGAATAGTGGTGCTGCCGATTGCGAGACTTTGCAGAATTTGTATGCTGCTAAGATCGAGGAGAATAAGGACAACTTACCTTATTTGAAAGAGACTATATCCTTGTTGAGAAGAACAGGTTGCCAAGAAATCGAGGCTTACTTTTTGGCATCAGACTATGCTTATCGTCAAGAACCTAGTGCCGAGGCTGCTGTTGGGCTAGGAAAGAAAGCCGTTAAGATAAAGGATTATGATACGGCTATTAAATACTTTGATGAGGCTGCGAATTTAGAAACGGACGCGACTTCAAAAGCTGATGATTATTATATGATCGCATTGTTGCTGTTTGAGCAAAATGCTTATTCAAAGGCTAGACAATATTGCCAGAAAGCTTTGGAGGTAAATCCTAACTATGGCAATGCTTATTTATTGATCGGCAAGATGTATGCCGCTACTTCTAAATCTGTCTTCCCGAATGATGGAGTATTGGCAAGAGCTGCTTATAATGCCGCTATCGATAAATTTGAGAAAGCGAAACAGGTAGATCCGAGTGTTGCTGAAGAGGCTAATACTTTGATATCATCTTATCGTGCTCACCTTCCTTCTACGGAGGAGATCTTCATGCACCCGGATTTGGAGAAGGGCAAACCTTTCACTGTCGGTGGTTGGATCGGAGAGCGTACAACGATTCGGTAATTATGATAGGAAATCGTTTTCATTGTAAAACGGAAAATATGGGCATAACAACTACCTTCGTGGTGGTTGTTATGCTTCTTTTGTTTTCTGCCTCTTGCAGTAAGGAGCATAAGGAGGTGGTTGATGTTGAGTTTGACCCGGACAAGACTTATACGATGAAGGCTACGGATGTGTCATCCTTGATCTCCGATTCTGGTATCACGAGATATCGCTTGAAAGCGAAAGAGTGGCAGATTTATGGGAAGGCGGCGGAACCCCATTGGTATTTCCCCGAGGGGATCTACGTGGAGAAGTTCGATACCTTATTCCAGACAGAAGCGAGTATTAAGGCGGATACAGCCTATTATTATGATAAAAAAGGGCTTTGGGAGCTGATCGGTAATGTAGAGGTGGAAAGTCTGCAAGGGGAGCATTTTGAGACTTCCCAATTGTTCTGGGACCAGAAGCAAGAGAAGGTTTATTCTGATAAGTTTATGCGTATCGAGCAAGAAGATAAGATCATAACAGGCATAGGTTTTGAGTCGAACCAAGATATGACTCAGTATAAGATATTTAACTCACAAGGTATTTTCCCGGTGAGCGATGCTCCGGCCGATACGACACGGACAGCTCAGGGGGATAGTGCCCGGGTAGATGTGTCACAAATAGATTCAATAAAAAGTAATTAAGGTGGGGACGCTGACTTATATTTTAATTTCCCTCGCATTTTCCGCATTCTTTTCCGGGATGGAGATCGCTTTTATCTCCTCCAATAAGCTTCGTTTCGAGCTGGATAAGAAGGAACGTAGTCTATCCAGTAAGATACTGGGTATTTTCTATCGTAATCCAAATTTGTTTATCTCTACCATGTTGGTAGGAAATAATATTGCGTTGGTCGTTTATGGTCTTCAGATGGCAATCGTATTGGAGCCGTTTATAGCCAAGGTGGTTGCGAATGAGGCATTGATCGTTTTTATCCAATCCGTGATATCTACGATCTTGATCTTGTTTGCCGGGGAGTTTATTCCCAAGACCATATTTAAGTTGAATCCTAATTTATCACTCAATATATTTGCGATACCATTATTTATCATATATATCATCCTGTATCCGGTCTCCAAGTTCTCATCCCTGCTATCTTTTTTGATTTTGAAGTTAGGGGGCGTGAAGAACTTGAAAAGTTCACCTCAGGCATTAGGCAAGGTAGACTTGGATTATTTTATACAGCAAAGTCTGGAAGATGCTCCGCAAAATTCGGATATGGATACGGAAGTTAAGATTTTCCAAAACGCCTTAGACTTCTCGAATGTCCGTTTGAGGGATTGTATCGTGCCCCGGACGGAGATTGTAGCCTGTGATACGTCGGCTACGATAGAGGAATTGCGTTCTAAGTTTATCGAGACAGGACTTTCGAAGATATTGGTGTATAACGAGAATATTGACGATATTATCGGGTATATCCATTCTTCCGAGCTTTTCAAGAATCCGGAGGATTGGACCCAGCATATCCGTAGCGTATCGATCGTTCCGGAGACGATGGCGGCGAATAAATTGATGAAACTGCTGATGCAAGAGAAGAAGAGCTTGGCTGTTGTCGTGGATGAGTTTGGCGGTACGTCGGGTATCGTGACACTTGAGGATTTGGTGGAGGAGATTTTCGGAGAGATTGAGGACGAGCACGATATGAAGTCGCATGTGGCTAAAAAAGTATCGGACAATGAGTATTTGCTGTCGGGTAGGATGGAGATTGATACCTTGAACGAAATGTTCGGGTTGGATCTTCCGGAGTCGGATGATTATGTCACCATCGCCGGTTTTATCTTGCACTTCTATCAAAAATTCCCGAAATTGAACGAGACTGTCCAGATCGATAAATATTCGTTTAAGATAATCAAAGTAACGGCTACGAAGATCGAACTTGTACGTATGAAAGTAGGGATTTGATAAAAAAAAGGATTATATGCTGTGGAATTTCCTTTTTTTCATATCTTTGTGCCCTTAAAATGTGAAATAATAAACTTTAAAAAATAATAAAGATAAATGGCTACGCTGGAAAAAATTAGAAGCAAAGCAGGACTGCTGGTACTCGTGGTGGGTTTGGCATTGTTCGCTTTTATCATTGGAGACTTTTTAAACTCTGGTTCTACTTATTTTAGGCAATCACAGGAACGGATCGCCGAGATTGATGGAGAGGTTGTAAAAATTCAAGATTATCAAGGTCGCGTTGATGAGATGGCCGAGATGTATAAGATGCAATCCGGTTCAGCCAGCCTGCCCGAGGAATATATGACACAGATTCGCCAGTCCGTATTCGATGCGATGGTACAAGAGGTCGTGTTGGACGAGGCTACTGCTAAATTAGGTATGGGAGTAAGTCCGGAAGAATTGTTTGATATGGTTCAAGGTGAGAATATCTCTCCGTTGATCCAACAAATGCAAATGTTTACGAATCCTCAGACTGGTGCTTTTGATAAGGCCGCTTTGTTGAATTTCTTGAAACAAATCGATTCCGATAATATCGCTAGCTATCCGGCAGATCAACAGGCACAGCTGATTCAAGCTAAGAACTTCTGGTTGTTCTGGGAGAAGAACATCAAACGTCAACGTTTGGAGCAAAAATATACGACATTATTGAGTAAGGCTATTTCCGCGAATTCATTGGACGCTAAGGAAGCTTATAATGATAATGCCGAGAATTCGGATATCATTTACGCTATGCAATCATATGCTACGATTCCGGATTCAACGATTGAGGTAAGCAAGAGCGAGATCGAGAAATTGTATAACCAACGCAAGGAGCTTTATAAACAAAAAGAATCTAAGGTAATTAAATATATCGCCGTAGATATCCGTCCGAGTAAAGAGGATTATGATAAGGCACAGGCCGAGATCGAGAGCTTGAAAGAGGAGCTAGCTACGTCTGAAAGAGTGGCTGATGTAGTAAACGAGAACTCTGAGGTTCCTTATGTTGACGCTTTCTTCACGGAGAAGGCTTTGGATCCTGAGATGAAACAATTCGCTACGACTTCTGAGGTTGGCGCTGTTTATGGTCCTGTATTCGAGAATGACAAATACAGAATGTTTAAGCTAGTCGATAAGACGGTCGCTCCGGACTCAGTAAAAGTTAGCCACATCATGTTGGCCGGTAAATCTGAGGCTGAGACAACAGCTTTGGCTGATAGCTTGATGGGGGCGTTGAAAGGTGGCGCTAATTTCGCTGAATTAGCTAAGAAATACTCAGCAGACCAAGCTGCCGAGAATGGTGGTGAACTAGGTTGGTTTACAGAGGTTACCGCTTTGAGAGGTGTGAATGATGATTTTAAGAAGGCTGTCTTCTCAACTCCATTGAATGAGGTAGCGGTTGTGAAATCTTTATATGGTACTCACCTTGTAAAAGTAACAGAGAAAACAGGAAATGTTGAAAAATATAAGATCGCAGATATCGACATGACTGTATCTCCTAGCTCTAAGACCTATAGCAACATCTACAATGAGTTGAATCAGTTCGTATCTAAGAACAACTCTATGGCTAAATTGGAGGAGAATGCGAAGGAAGCCGGTTATAACTTGATTTCAGGTGCAACGGTTACTACAGATGATCAGTTGTTAGGTTCTATCAAGAATTCACGTCCGGTAATTCGTTGGGCGTTCCAGAACGATAAAGGTTCTATCTCTGAGATCTTCGAGTGTAGTGATAAATTTGTCGTGGCTGCTGTAGAAGGAAGTATTTCCGAGGGGTATCGTCCGGTTGATATGGTCGCTCCGGCTTTGAGAGCTGAATTGGCTGCCCAGAAGAAAGGCGATAAGATCGCTCAGGAATTGGCTGCTAAGAATTTAACTTCAGTTGAGGCATATGCTGAAACGATGGGTTCTTCTGTAGACTCTGTGAAGTTCGTGAACTTTGGTACTCGCCGTATCGCTGGTATCGGTATCGAACCGAACTTGAACGCTATGGTTTCTATGGCTCAAGTTGACCAAGTAAGTGCTCCGGTTAAAGGTAACAACGGTGTATATGTGTTCAAAGTATACGCAAGAAATAAAGATGGTAAGGAGTTCAACGAGGCTGAGGAAATCCGTGCGTTGGATGCTTCGAATGCGTATCGTGTAGGATTCCAAGCTATCCAATCTATGGTCAACAACGCTAAGGTGGAAGACAACCGTATCCGTTTCTATTAATAAAGAGTATTTATACTTAAGATAAAAAAGATCCCCTGTTTTGCCGTCAAAATAAATATATCTTGACGGCAAAACAGGGGATCTTTATTTTGTGGAATATTTCTCGTACTTTCGCGAATAAGAAAATATCGATAGAATGGTTGACAAAAGACAATTATTAGGGATGACCTTGGAGGAACTGAAAGGTGTAGCGTCTGAGGTGGGTCTTCCCGCATATGCGGCTAAGCAAATGGCCGATTGGATTTATAAGAAGAAAATAACCCGGATTTCGGAGATGACGAATATAGCGGTAGCCAAACGTGCTTTATTAGAGGATTCATTCGAGATCGGGGCTTATCCGCCATCTGAGTATCAAAAGTCGAAAGACGGTACGATCAAATATCTATATGCTGCCGGACCGGGGCGTTTTGTTGAGTCTGTTTATATTCCTACGGATGATCGGGCGACTCTTTGCGTCTCTTCTCAAGTCGGATGCAAAATGAATTGCTTGTTTTGTATGACGGGAAAACAAGGCTTCACGGCAAACCTGACAGCGAACCAGATATTGAACCAGATCCAGTCTTTGCCGGAAAACGATTCATTGACGAATATCGTTTTCATGGGAATGGGGGAGCCACTGGATAACGTAGACGAGCTTTTCAAGGTTTTGGAAATACTCACGGCCCCGTATGGATATGCGTGGAGCCCGAAGCGTATCACGGTTTCAACCATCGGTGTGACGAAAGGCTTGAAACGCTTTTTAGAGGAGAGCGAATGTCATCTGGCCGTAAGTCTGCACTCGCCCTATCCTATGGAACGTCTTTCCTTGATGCCGGTTGAAAAGGCATTCCCAGCGAGGGAGGTGATCGATTTAATCAAACAATATGATTTTTCGCATCAACGACGTGTCTCTTTTGAGTACATTGTTTTTAAAAATTTGAACGATAGCTTGAAACATGCCGAAGCTTTGAGTTGTTTATTAGGTGGAATACCTTGTCGGGTAAACTTGATCCGTTTTCATGCGATACCGAATGTGTCTTTAGAGACTTCCGATATCGCTAAAATGGAGGCGTTCCGGGATTTCTTAAACGCCAAAGGAGTTGTATGTACGATAAGGGCATCACGAGGGGAGGATATTTTCGCCGCTTGTGGAATGCTTTCTACCGCAAAAAATGTTACATTTGTATAATATAAAACACACGGGTATGAAAACACGTTCTTTATTCATCGGTATGTTGCTGCTTCTTGTTTTGATGGGAGCATGTAATTCGGGTTCTGTGATGACTCAAGCTACGGGCTTCGCATATGAGGTTGTCGTGGTTATGGATCAAAAGGATTGGAAAGGCCCTGCGGGAGAAGCCATAAAGTCTGAGTTGGCCTCTTCGGTGCCCGGACTGCCGCAAGCCGAGCCTTCTTTGAAGATTACCTACGTACAACCAAAGGATTTTACAGGTCTGTTACGGTATGTAAGGAATATATTAGTGGTTACGATAGATCCCACCGCTTATACGAAAGTTTCTGTAGGCTACGAGAATAATGTCTGGGCTAGAGGACAGGTGGTTGTTTCGCTGAAAGCTCCTAATACGGAGTCGATCGTCGAGTATTCAAAGACCCATGAGAAGGCGTTGGTCAACTTCTTCGTAAAGGTGGAGATGAATCGTGCGATAGAGCAATTACAAAAGGAATATAGTATGGTGGTTATGGATAACCTGAAAAGCGACCTGAACGTGATGTTAAACGCTCCGGCAAACTTCACGTACTATAAGGATACGACAGATTTCTTCTGGTCTTCCAATAACGCTAACACAGGCCGTATGGACTTAATCGTATATACTTTCCCTTATACTGATCCGAATACGTTTACGGAGGAATATCTGGTCGCTAAACGAGATTCTGTATTGAAGGCGAATCTGCCGGGTTCGTTCCCGGGTTCCTATATGCAAACAGAAACGCGTGCGGGAGTGGAGTATACGCCAATAACCTTAAATGGTAAATATTGTGGCGTGATGCGCGGTTTGTGGAGAATGCAAGGCGATATGATGGGAGGCCCGTTCGTAAGCCACACCCGCTTGGATGAAAAGAATCATCGTGTGGTTGTAGCCGAGGGATTTGTGTATGCTCCGGAGACAGACAAGCGTAATTTCATGCGTAGAATAGAAGCTGCCTTATTTACGTTACGTTTGCCGGGTGAATTTGATGAACCGGTAACTGAGACATTGGATATCCCAAAAGAGAAAAAGTAATAAACAAACAAAATATATGGAAGAACGACTGATTAAAGTGGGGATCACCCACGGAGATATAAATGGTATCGGCTATGAGGTGATATTAAAGACCTTTTCCGATACCCGCATGGCGGAGCTTTGCACGCCGATTATCTATGGCTCGTCCAAGATAGCCGCTTATCACCGGAAGGCATTGGAGCTTCCTCCTATCAATATGAATATTATTTCACATGCGGAGGATGCGGGAGTAAACCGGGTGAACATTATTAACTGCGTGGAGGACGAGACCAAGGTGGAGTTGTCGAAATCTACGCCGGTTGCCGGTGAGTCGGCTTTCAAGGCGTTGGAAGCGGCGGTTACGGATATGAAGCGGGGAGTAGTGGATGTACTGCTTACCGCCCCGATCAATAAACATAATATCCAGAACGAGGATTTTCATTTTCCCGGGCATACTGAGTATTTGGAGAAATGCTTCGGTGGCTTGGATAAAAAAGCCTTGATGATCTTGATGAAAGATGATCTTCGTGTCGCTTTGGTGACGGGGCATATTCCATTGTCGCAAGTTGCGTCTTCCCTCAACGTGGGCGATATCGTGAATAAGCTGCGTATTTTCAATCAGTCGTTAAAGCAAGACTTCGGTATTGTGAAGCCACGCATCGCGGTTCTTTCCTTAAACCCTCATGCGGGTGATGCCGGATTGCTGGGTACGGAAGAGGAGACGATTATCATACCGGCAATGCAAGAGGCGGAGAAAAAAGGCGTAATGTCATTTGGCCCTTATGCGGCTGACGGTTTCTTTGGTTCGCAGATGTATGATAAATTTGATGGTGTCTTAGCGATGTATCATGATCAAGGGCTCGCTCCTTTCAAGACGTTGGCGATGGATGACGGGGTGAACTATACGGCAGGATTGCCGATCGTACGGACTTCTCCGGCACATGGAACAGCTTATGACATAGCCGGGCAGAACGTGGCCTCAGAAGAGTCGTTCCGCCAAGCCTTATATGCGGCGTTGGATATCTTCCGGAACCGGTTACGTTATCAGGAGGCTACCGCCAACCCGTTGCGTAAGCAATATTTCGATAGGGGGGGAGATAATGAGAAATTGGATTTGACGAAAGACGACGATACGGACGGATTATAGTAGATCTTTCCTGACAAGTTTCAATAAATACATAAAATGTCATGTTAATAACGAATGGATGTTATTGACATGACATTTTTGTATGGGACGTGGGACGCTTTTTGGTTTTAAACTTTTAAGATAGGAAAAGTTTGCGTAAGTTTGCGGTTTAAAACGAAAATTACGATTATGTTTAAAGACAAAACGATAGTATATACATCCGGAACGTTTGATATGTTCCATTATAATCATCTTAGGATGATCAATTACGCCCGTAGTTTGGCGGATATATTGATCGTCGGGGTTAGTACAGATGAGTTGGTCTCTTCTTATAAAGCGAAGCCGATCATTCCGTTCCATGAACGTTTGCAGATCATCGAGGCGTTGAAGACTCCCGATATCGTTATTCCACAACATTCCTTGGATCATACGGAAATCGTGAAGAAGCTGAATATCGACGCTTTCGTGGTAGGTGATGACTGGTTCGGAAAGTACGACTATCTGAAGGATTTAGGCGTTCAGGTATTTTATTTCCCTTACGGAACGGGGGTTTCCTCCTCGAATCTGAAAAAAACGATACATGATTCTTATGAGGCGAATCTGACAACCCAACGTCAGGCGAAGCCGGAAACAGTGAAAGGATCTGCCGCTAAATAACGATCAGTTTCATGGATAAATTTATTTTAATTACCGGTGGGACAAAAGGGATAGGAAAGGCGGTAGCGTCCTGTTTAGGAAAGGCCGGATATAACCTTATACTGACTTATGCTTCCGACCAAGCGACCGCCGAGGAGGTACGTAGCGAGTTGGTGGGTCGTTTCGATATACAGGTTTCTATTCTGCGGGCCGATATCTCGGATCGGAATACGATCGGGGTTATCGATTCTTTCTTGGAGGAGAATAGGCTACGTTTGGACGGCCTTGTGTTCAATGCGGGAATGACCTGTCGGGATCCTTTTGAGGAACTTTCATTCGAGGATTGGGACCGGGTTTTCTTTGCTAATATCCATTTCCCGATCTTCCTTTTACAGAAGATTGTTGGACGGATTAATAAGGGGGGAAGTATCGTGTTTACGGGTTCCTTGATGGGAATACAGCCTCATTCGGTATCCTTGGCATATGGAGTGACGAAAAGTGCTGTTCATGCGCTGGTCAAAAACATGGTGAAGTTCTTAGTTCCCTATGAACTGCGTGTGAATGCCGTGGCTCCCGGTTTTGTCGATACGGAATGGCAGAAAACAAAGCCTGCCGAGATCCGTCGGAATATAGAGAACAAGGTCTCTTTGGGACGGTTCTGCGACCCGGATGAATTGGCGGAAGTTTATAAAATGTTGATAGAGAATAGTTATTTTAATGGCGAGGTAGTCGTTGTGGATGGCGGTTACTCGTATAAATAAGAAACAAATGAGCGAGTTGGATAAGGAATACGAAGCATCGTTAAAGTCGATAGAAACAGAAAATAAGATAGACCGAATTTTTTATCGTCCGATAGGATTTCGTATTGCTCGTATGTTGCGAGGCACGGGGATTACCCCGAATATGATTACGGTTATCTCGATCTTCGTGGGTGCGGCGGTCGGATTTATGTTTTATCACGATAATTTGACATATAATATCTGCGGTATATTATTGTTGGTATTTGCCAATATCCTCGACTGCGTGGATGGGCAGCTGGCACGTCTTACAGGAATCAAGTCCGCTATCGGGCGTATCTTGGACGGATTCGCCGGGGATATCTGGTTCGCTTCGATCTATATCGGATTCGCTCTTCGTTTGTCTCATGATTACGGTACGGATTGGTTCTTTGCCTTGGCGGTCTTATCCGGTTTGTCTCATTTAGTCCAAGCGAATATCACGGATTATTATAAGACGCTTCACCTTTATTTTATCAGTAAGGATAAAGGCTCGGAGTTTCAGTCTTTGGAGCAGGTGGAGGCGAAACATAAGGAGATGAAGTATGGCATTAACAAGTTTTTCTACTTCTTATATCGTTGGTATACGATGTTGCAAGTGAAGGCTACGCCTACCTTACAGAGTATGTTACAAAATTTGCATGCGAAGTATGGGGATAATATTCCGGAGAATATCCGTGTGGACTTTCGTAAACAGAGTCGTCATTTAATGCGTTACATAGACTTGTTGACCTTTAATGGCCGGACGATGGTTATGTTTGTGATCGTACTAACGGGACAGGTCTGGGCTTATTACCTATACGAGATCATCGTGTTGAACATCGTACTAGCGATAGTGATGAGGAAACATGAGAAGATGTGTGCCTCGTTTTTAGGATAAAGTATGAAGAAGAGTGTTGTTGACATTTACGATTTGCAAGAGATGGCCCCGTTCTTCAAGGGGCGAGTGGGGACATGGTTAGGTAAGTTGCTGATAAAGTGCTTACGTGTGGATCTGGTTAATAAGGTACATGCCCGGAATTGTCATTTACGGGGCGCTGAGTTTACTTCCGCTTTATTGCATGACCCCATTATCGATCTCAGCTATGAGGTTCATAATAAGGAGATTTTAGATCATCTGCCGGAAGGGGCTTTTGTTACCGTTTCCAACCATCCGATCGGGTCGTTGGATGGAATCATGCTGATTGATATTTTCGCTTCCCGCCGTCCGGACTTTAAGGTGATGGTGAATGGCATCTTGACCAAGATCGGGGCGATGGAGGATAATTTCATATCCGTGGTGCCCGATTCCCACAAGCGAGGGGCGAATCCGGCGAATGTCAATGGCGTTCGACTATCCCTGCAACGCTTGAAAGAAGGTCATCCGATGGGTTTCTTCCCTGCTGGAGCGATCTCATTTTATAATAAAAAAGAGAAACAGGTACGGGATTTATCGTGGGCGCATAGCGTGATCCGCTTAGTTCGTAAGGCGAAAGCACCGGTATACCCTGTTTATTTTGATTTCCAAAATACCCATTTTTTCTATTGGCTAGGGAATATCAGCTGGCAAATACGTACCTTGCGTATTCCTACAGAGGCTTTCAATAAGCGTGGAAAGAAAGCGGATGTATATATCGGTGAGCCTATCTCGCCGGAAGAGATCGCCGCCATCCCGGAAGACAAGGATCTTGCCGAGTTCTTGTATAAACGTACATATGGTGCTAAAAAATAAGAAACGACCGATAGAATCTGTTATCAATAGTGGTAGTTTGAATTAAGATTTGTAATTTTGGCAGAGTAACTGAAATAATTACAGATTTTAAAAGTGAAAGAGTGATGAAGGTTGATGTACAACAGATAAAACAGCGTTTTGGGATTATTGGTAATAACCCCGGATTAAATCGTGCGATCGATGTTGCGCTCCAGGTAGCGCCAACCGACTTATCTGTTCTTATTACAGGAGAGAGTGGTGTCGGAAAGGAGACTTTCCCTCAAATTATTCATCAGAACAGTCAGCGTAAGCATGGACAATATATAGCCGTAAACTGTGGCGCCATTCCGGAAGGGACGATAGACTCGGAGCTTTTCGGGCACGAGAAAGGTTCTTTTACCGGGGCGTTAGCCGACCGTAAAGGGTATTTCGAGGTAGCGGACGGTGGAACGATCTTCTTGGATGAGGTAGGAGAGCTGCCAACTCCTACGCAAGCACGCTTGCTTCGTGTGTTGGAGACGGGTGAGTTTATCAAGGTCGGTTCCTCCAAGGTACAGAAGACGAACGTGCGTATCGTTGCCGCTACGAACGTGAATTTAGTGCAGGCGGTTTCGGAAGGTAAATTCCGTGAGGATTTGTACTATCGTTTGAATACGGTGCCTATCCAAGTGCCTCCCTTGCGGGAGCGTCCGGAAGATATCGTCTTATTATTTCGTAAGTTCGCCAGTGATTGCGCCGAGAAATACCGGATGCCGCCGATCCGCTTGGATGATGAGGCCCGTCAATTATTGGTTTCTTACCGTTGGCCGGGTAACGTGCGTGAGTTGAAAAATATCACGGAACGTATCTCCGTAATCGAGGAGACACGGGATATAACGGCGGATGTCCTGCGCCTTTATCTGCCGAACGTGAACGTTGAGAAATATCCGGTATTGGTGAAGCAAGATCCGGATCAAAAGATATTTAACAGCGAGCGGGAGATCCTTTATCAAGTCTTGTTCGATATGAAAAAGGACGTGAACGAGCTAAAGAAATTAGTGCATGATATCATGGGAGGGAATATCCCGATGCCAACGGTGGCGGACGATACCCCTTATGCGCATCCGATCCATCCGGCGGCGGTTCATGCCATGCACCCGACGATCCAAGATGCCGAGGATGTGGAAGAGGAGACTTTATCCTTGGAAGAGGTGGAGAAGGAGATGATCCGTAAGGCTCTGGAGAAGCATAACGGGCGACGGAAGAACGCGGCGGCCGACTTGAAGATATCGGAGCGTACGTTATATCGAAAAATCAAGGAATACAATTTGGAATAAAATATGCTAAAGAAGATTGTCAACATACGTTTGTCGGCAGCCAATTGGCTTATACTCTCATTTTTGACGGTATTGGCTACGGCTTGCTCTATTTCCTATAAGTTTAATGGAGCCTCTATCGATTATACGAAGGTGAAGACCATTACGATTCGTGACTTCACGAACCAAGCTCCCTACGTGAATCCGACCCTTGCGCCGCAGTTTACGGAGGATTTGAAGGATATTTACATCCGTCAGACTCGTCTGCAACTGGTTCCGAGCAATGGCGACCTTGAGTTGGAGGGTGAGATCACTGGTTACGATTTCGCTCCAATGGCCGTGAAGGAGGATGCTATCGCCTCGCAGACGAGGTTGACGATCACGGTGCGGGTTCGTTACTCCAACCGGGTTAACCCGGATGAGGATTTCGAGCAGTCGTTCTCCGCTTACCGCGAGTTCGACAGTAACTTGATGCCGCAGCAGGTAGAGGGAACATTATGCGAGGAGATCATAGAGGAAATAGTAGACCAAATCTATAACGCTACGGTTGCCAATTGGTAGAATGAGGGCGGAGGATTTATATCGTTTGATGGAGGAGCCTTCGGAATTGACCGAGGGGACTCTTCTTGAGTTGCGACGAATCGTGGAGGATTACCCGTATTTTCAAGTGGCACGGATGTTGTATCTAAAGAATCTGGCCGTATTAAATGATATGAGTTTTACCTCGGAGCTGGAGAAGATGGCGATATTCTTGCCGGACCGGAAAATGCTGTTCCAACTGATAGAGGGAGATAAATATGGCTTGAACTCCCGTGTGGAGCATGAGCCGGATATGCGAAAAGAGGATACTTTCTCCTTGATAGACGCATTCCTCTCTAACCGTAACGAGGAACCGGAGCCTAAGAAAGAAGCCCCGTTCCTGTTCCAGCCATCGGTATCGTCAGATTATATGTTTTGGTCATTATCGAAAGAGGAAGAAGAGAAGCCATCTGGAGAGGATGCGGAGAATAGGCTTCGACATCACGACTTGATCGATTCGTTCATTAAAAATGACCAACAGCGTATGCCGGGTAGCGGGCTGGAAATCCGAGAGGAAAACAGCCGTGCGGAGACTCCAGAGTCGGTGAAAGATTTGGATGATGAGCAGTCCAAATCGCTGGAAGACTCGTGCCTTACGGAAACTTTAGCCCGGATTTATATAAAACAGAAGCGATATGATAAGGCTTTGCAAATTATTAAAAACTTAAGCTTGAAATATCCAGAAAAAAATGTTTACTTTGCAGACCAAATCAGATTTTTGGAAAAGTTGATTATTAACACTAAAAAATAAAACTAAGATGTACGTATTTATTTCTATCTTAATCCTGATTGCCTCTATACTATTAATCTTGATCGTGTTGATCCAGAACTCAAAAGGTGGAGGTTTGGCTTCAGGATTCTCTTCTTCTAACCAAATCATGGGTGTACGTAAGACCACAGACTTTTTGGAGAAAGCTACTTGGAGTTTGGCGGGTACCGTAATCGTATTGAGTATCTTGATTACCGCATTTATCCCCAGAGCGGAGCATGCCGCTCAATCTGAGATCAAGCAACAAGTAAACGACGCTATCTCTATCGATCCGAATACGATCGCTCCGGACTTTGGTACGGCTCAACAACCGGCAGTTCCGGCAGAGGAAACTCCCGCTACTACTACACCTGCGGAGGAAAGCAACAGATAAGAATCTTATTTGAAAACAATATAGAAGTCATGTCTACTAACAATGGATGTGACTTTTTTTTGTGCTACTTTAAGTGTAAGCTTCTTTAGGTCTTGATCTTTTCACCTATGTGAAAAGATCGTATCACAAGGGTGAAAAGATCGTATCACGTATATGAAAAGATCGTTTCATCTTTGTGAGACGATTATTGCGAATAGGGGCTTCTATCTCTTCATAGAAAGAAATGATCAGTTAAGTGGAATATTGTTCGTATATTTGTTACATATAATAGTAATAAGTATAAATACTCAGATATGGATATGATAAATTTTGATGGGTTGTTGATCGGTATCGTTACATTTTTGATTATCGGTCTGTTTCATCCGGTAGTCGTGAAGGCCGAGTATTATTGGGGGACGAAATGCTGGTGGATATTCCTTGTCTTAGGGATTTTAGGAGTGATAGCCTCCCTGTTTATAGACAGCGTGTTTGTGTCCGCTATTTGCGGCGTATTCGCCTTTTCATCGTTCTGGACGATCAAGGAGATTTTCGAGCAGGAGGAGCGTGTGCAGAAAGGCTGGTTCCCTCGAAATCCGAAAAGAAAATACCCTTGGGACGATAGTGAGGTGAAATGAATTCTTTTCGTATCTTTGCGCTCGTGAAAGCGATATAAAAGCAATAAAGCTATGAAGACAAAGAGAAAAAAGCAAGATCCGTTAGTCGAGTACATAAAGGCTAACCGGAAAGGCAGTCGTGAGGCCGAGTTAGAAAACCACGGCAGGCCGGTCAGTCATAACCGGATTCATGTATCGAAGAAAGTTTATAATCGTAAAAGAATGAAGGCAGATGCCCAGAGGCATCTGCCTTATTTGTTTTTAGTGGCCTAAAAGGAGACCTTAGTTCGCTGTATTGTTATTGATCGGTGTCTTTTCCTTGAACCACTCCACTAGTATCCCATTCTTGAAGCTTAGGATGTAGTAGCCTTCAGAGTAGTCGGCTATCGTCATGGTTACCGTCTTATAACTGATACTCTCTATCGGGCCGTCGGGGGTTATCCGTGCGCCAGCCGACTCAAAATCCTTTCCTAGTATCGATATAACCTTTTGCTTGGTCATCCCTAGCTCTATCTTATGCATCCGGTTGTCCATTTTATAAGGATTCATTACCGTAGCGCATCCTATCAATAAGAACATTGTCAGCAACACGTATATCCCTTTCACCATCTTCATCTCTCTTTTTGTTATTTGTTGTATTGGGGGCTAAAGTAGACATTATCCCGGATATATAGTAATACGAGGATATAAAAAAAGAGGAAAACCTTTCGATTTTCCTCTTTTCCTAGAGCGGAAGACGGGGCTCAAACCCGCGACCCTCAGCTTGGAAGGCTAATGCTCTATCAACTGAGCTACTTCCGCAATATGTATTCTTTCGGTTTTCGAAAGAATTGGTTCACATAGTGAACCGATCAATTAAGGTGGGCAGTGATGGATTCGAACCACCGAAGGCGAAAGCCAGCTGAGTTACAGTCAGCCCCATTTGGCCACTCTGGTAACTGCCCCCTTGTTCTTAATTGCAGTGCAAAGGTACGATTTATTTTGAAACCTGCAAGCGTTTAGGCAGAAAAATTTACCATTTTTATTGCGGTAACCGCTGCCTCGTCCCCTTTATTGCCATATCTACCTCCCGCACGATCCTCGGATTGCTGCATGGTGTCGGTAGTTAACAGGCCGAAAATGAAAGGGATATCGTACATTAAATTCAATTCTGTAATACCTTGAGTAACGCCGGAACAAACGTAATCAAAATGTGGCGTGTCGCCTCTTACGACGCATCCCAGAACGATCACTGCGTCTAATTCTTTAGTCTCGGCCAATCTTTTGGCTCCAAAAGTCAGTTCAAAACTTCCCGGAACTCGTTTAACTACGATGTTTTCCGGTTTCACCCCGTGCTTTTCAAGCGTGTTGCAAGCACCTTCCAATAACTTCTCGGTAATGTTCTTGTTCCATTCCGCAACTACGATGCCGATGTTCATCTCTGAAGCATCGGGTACGCTGTTGAAATCGTACTCGGATAAATTCTGATAAGCTGTAGCCATACTTGTCTCTTTAAAAGAAGAGGATGCCTTGTTTGACCGAGACATCCTCTGTTATACTATATAATATACTGTTTATTTATTTTCCTGCCGAAGCACGGGTGATATACTTATCGATATCGGATGCCTCCATGGAAGTGTAATACTTGTCCTTGATAGTCGTGTAAGCCTTTACAGCCTTGTCGTACTCTTTCAAGTTCTCGTAAGCGATACCGGCCTTCTTCAAGTAAATCGGGCTGATTACCTCATTGTCGGCCTCCTTAGCGGCTTTCTCGAAATAGCTGATGCCTTCTTTCGTATTACCCATGTTCACGTAGCAATCACCGATCAAGCCTGTAACCGCCGGAGATACCATTTGGTCCTTTCCGCTGAAAGATTTCAATAAATCGATCGCTTTCTGCGTATCGCCCATCTTGTAGTAGCAGATACCTGCGTAAGCTTTCGCCAAGTTTCCGGCGTCCGTGCTTCCATATTGGTCGATGATAGCCTCGAAACCTTCATAGTCAGCTCCATTGCCGTTTAAAGCCAAGGCGAAAGAATCTCTGGCGAAGTATTGCTCACCCTTGAACATGGCGGCGGCAGCTTTTTTCTCCTGAGGAACTAAATAACCATGCTTGATTCCCAAAACAGCTCCAACAACGAGTGCGACAGCTATTATACCGTAAATAATCTTCTTTGAATTGTTTTCAATGAATTGCTCCGATTTGGAGACAATCTCTTCTACTTCTAACTCCTTGTTGGTGTCCTTTTCTTTAGTAGCCATAATGTGTTATAGTTATTTATTAATTTTATCGCTGATTTTAAGCCATACCATACGGTTGGCGATTCAAAGCGCAAAAGTAGTTTTTTTTGCTGATATAATCTATACTTAGAAGTATATTTTTTAATTTTGTACGATTAATACGGTTTAGATGATACTAAAGAAGCTTTCTGTTCTCAATTACAAAAATATACTTCAGTCCGAGGTTATTTTCTCGCCCAAGATGAATTGCTTTTTCGGCAATAACGGGATGGGGAAGACGAATCTATTGGATGCCATTCATTATCTCTCGTTTTGCAAGAGTCATGTCAATACGCCTGATAGCCAGATAATAAACAGTGATCAAGATCTTTGCGTGGTGCAGGGTAACTATGATTATGAGGGACGTGAGGAGGAGATTTTCTGTGCCATGCGGCGTAGGCAACGCAAACAGTTCAAACGGAATAAGAAGGAGTACGACAAGCTGTCCGAGCATATCGGCCTATTACCGTTGGTCATGGTCTCTCCGGCTGATGCCGACTTGATCCGGGGGGGGAGCGATGAGCGACGCCGTTTTTTGGACTTAATCATCTCGCAGCAGGACAAGCCTTATCTGCATGCGCTTATCCAATATAATAAAGCGTTGCTCCAACGGAATACGTTGCTGAAAGATCAGAGCATGGATGCCTCTCTTTATGAGGTATTGGAGATGCAGCTGGGTATGTACGGCCAAATCGTTTACGAGAAGCGGAAAAAACTGGTGGAGGATTTTACCCCGATCTTTAATGAGTACTACCAGACGATCTGCGGCTCTGCCGAGGAGGTAGGGCTACATTATATCTCGCAATTGGAGGAAACGGAGCTTGCCGGTAAATTGGCGATGAGCCGGGAACGGGATCGTATATTGGGCTATACCTCTTCCGGTATCCATAAGGATGAGCTGGAAATGACGTTGGGCGGGTACCTGATTCGCCGGGTTGGTTCGCAAGGACAGAATAAGACGTATCTGATCGCCTTGAAACTCGCTCAGTTCGCTTTCCTAAATAAACGGGGACGGACTACACCTATCTTGCTGTTGGATGATATTTTCGATAAGCTGGACGCTAGCCGTGTGGAGCAGATCATCAAACTGGTCAGCGAGAATGGCTTCGGGCAGATTTTTATTACGGATACGAACCGGAAGTATCTGGATGAGATCTTATTGGCTATGAATCATGACTATGCCCTCTTCCGTGTGGAACGTGGCGAGGTACAACCTATGGAGGAATAAGGATGCAGAGAAGAAATACACAGACATTGGGTGAGGTGCTTCGTGACTTTTTCGAGGATAATACCGAGTTGTACGAGAAAATGATGGAGATCCGGGTCCAACGTGCGTGGGGAGAAGTTTTAGGGCCTACGATCATGCAGTACACACGTAATATATATGTACGTGATAAGGTGCTTCATGTCTCATTGACTTCCTCCGTACTTCGTAGCGAGTTGACGCTTTGCCGGGAACGGTTGGTGAAAAGCTTGAATGATTACGCGGGTGCCTCGGTCATTACCAATATCGTTTTTCATTGAGTGTGGCTTTACCATTCGCAATATTACTTACTGGGTCAAGTAACATATACTGCCCAGCCCCAGTAAGTATATATTCTGCGGAGAGATCAATAGATGGTGTCTTCTGTTATTACGTAATCCATTTTCTTGTCGAGTGGCTCTACCGGGACTTGCGGTATCATCTGGAACCCGAAGCATATGCCAACCTTGGGAGCGTTGAGCGTGGAAAGAAGGCGGTCGTAGAATCCCCTTCCTCGTCCCATGCGGTTCTTGTCTTTATCAAAGGCGACTCCGGGCACGATAATCAAGTCGATCTCATTCTTTGGAACTTCTATGCCGTCCACCTTAGGCTCTAATATCCCGAAAGGTCCGGGTTTTAAGGATTCCGGTCCTTCGTAAAGAAGCAATCTCAAATCATCACCAACGATCAAGGGCAACAGAAGCTTTTTCTTTTGGTACCATTTCTCGATAAAGCCGGCGGTCTGCACTTCTCCCGCTATAGCGTGATAAAGGGCGATACAAGAAGCCGCTTGGAACAGTTCCGTCTGTTCCAAGCGGTCCATGATCTTATCCGATAGCTCGCACAAGGTAATCCTCGAATATTCTTTCTTTCGAGAGGCCATATCTTTTCGTAGGGCCTGCTTGGCTGTGTAAGTCTCCATTCGCTGATTGTTTTAATAGTTCCGCGTTCGGCACAGATTTTCCCTCTTGCAAGATCTTGATCGCGCGTAATAAGGTAACGTCATCTTTTAGGAAAATGGGGTAGAAGCCCGCCTCGTCGAAGAAATTCCTTACGATATACGCTTGCAATTGGTTCTCGATTAACTTGCCGGATATATTAATTAATGTAGGACGTCTCTTGATGCCCTTGGTAGCGGCGAAGTTCACGAAGTCGGAAAGGAGCGGTTGTTGCTGCAAGTAATTATATAATTCCTCCCAAGTCTTGAATGAGCCTAGTTTCTCCCGATGGCGGTCTGAGTACTCGAGCGCATACAGGTAAAGCACGCCGCTATTTACCACATTTGAGTAGTAAGAGGTAACGCCACTCGTATCACGAGGGATAAAGATATCTGGCATGATACCGCCCCCGCCGTATACGGTACGTCCGCCTACGGTCTGGTATTTTAAGGAATCATCCATCTTGATGCTATCGGCCGAGTCAAACTCGCCGTGCATATATCGGTTATAGATATCTTGGTCGTAAGCGTCCGTATTACCCATCTCATATTTCTTCTGGATGCAGCGACCGGACGGCGTGTAATAACGGGCGATGGTCAATCGCATCTCTGAACCGTCGCTCAATGACATTTGAGTTTGTACCAGACCTTTGCCATACGTTCTTCGTCCGATAATCGTACCACGGTCGTTATCTTGGATCGCTCCGGAGAATATCTCACTGGCGGAAGCCGAGATCTCATCGGTCAATACTACGATCGGGGCGTCTTTACAAGTTCCGGTTCCGTTCGCGTATACGTCGGAACGGGGGAACGACTTACCTTCCGTGTAGACGATCAAGCGTCCTTCCGGCATAAACTCGTTAATCATATTGATAGCGGCATCCATATATCCGCCGGTATTACCCCGTAAGTCGATCACGAAAGAGGTACAGCCCGCTTGTTTTAACTTGGCGATCGCCGTGATGAACTCATTATAAGTATTCCGGGCAAATTTGCTAACCTTGATGTAACCTATACCTTTAGCCGCCTCATAAGAAACATCGACCGAATTAACTGGGACATCTCCACGGGTTACGTCAAAATAGAGCAACTCAGGAGAATTCCCTCGCTGTACGCCTAGTTTCACCGTACTGTTCTTTGCGCCCCGAAGTGTCTTCATGATCTCTCCTTGGTTCTTTTTCTTTCCGGAAAAAATAGAATCATTGATCGAGATGATCCGGTCGAAGGGCAGTAAACCTGCTTTCTCTGCGGGACCGCCGCTAATTACGCTAATCACTAGGATCGTATCGGTTTGCATATTAAATGATACGCCAATACCACTGAAAGAACCTTCCAGCTCCTCATTCACCACGGAAGCGTCTTCCGCGGGGATATATACGGAGTGAGGGTCTAATTCACTGAATATTTTCGGGATCGTACTCTCTACCAACTTAGACATGCTAACCGTGTCAACATATTGCTCGTCGATAATGTCCAAGATGGCATTTATCTTGTTGCCGCTGGAGTAGGACCGTTTTTTTCCTTGACTGATAGATAAATAATGGTTCCCAATAAAGATACCTAAAGCGATACTAGCTGCGATGATAACCGGGAGCCATACGGTCAGTCTTTTGTTTTTATCCATAAAAACGTTTTATTTATTCGTTCAAATCTATATAATCTACTATGATACCGGCACGCTTCAATAATTCGCAGCCGTCCGCTATTCGATAATTCTCGGAATAGACCACTCGCTTGATCCCGGATTGTATGATTAATTTCGCGCATTCAATGCAAGGGGAGGAGGTAACATAAATGGTCGCTCCTTTACTGCTGTTCGATGAGGCTGCCACTTTTGTGATGGCGTTAGCCTCCGCATGTAGAACATAAGGCTTGGTGACATTATTCTCGTCTTCGCAAACATTTTCAAAACCGGCGGGTGTTCCATTGTATCCGTCGGATATGATCATTTTATCTTTTACTAATAATGCGCCCACTTGGCGTCGTTTACAGTACGAATTCTCGGCCCAGATAGCGGCCATTCGCAGGTAACGTTTATCTAATTCGTGCTGTTTTTCTGTTTTCTCGCACATTTGTTTACTCTTTTGTCTTTTAATCCAGACACAAAGGTAGTGATTATTTAGATTTACCGGGCTTATCGCCCGGTAAATTATTACTTCTTAATACCATTACGGATTAATAAGGCGTCTATCGTAGGCTCTTGTCCACGGAAACGCTTGTATAACACGGCAGGATCTTCTGTTCCACCTTTGGATAAGATATTGTCACGGAAAGATTTCGCGACCTCCTTGTTGAAGATTCCTTTCGATTTGAAAACGGAGAAAGCGTCGGCGTCTAATACCTCGGCCCATTTATATCCGTAATAGCCAGCCGCGTATCCTCCGGAGAAGATATGTCCGAAGCTTGTGCCCATCAAGGCTTCCGGTACTTCCGGCATGATTACGGTCGGAGCCCAAGCTTTTTTCTCGAATGCCGCTACGTCACCGTCGAAAGGTTGCTCCAACGTATGCCATGCCATATCCAGCAAGCCAAAGCTTAATTGGCGGCAGCAAAGGTAGCCAGCGTTGAAGTTTGAGGCGTTTACCAAGCTTTGTATCATCTCTTGCGGGATTTTCTCTCCGGTCTGGTAATGAACGGCGATCTGATCTAAGAACTCTTTTTCAGTCAACCAGTTCTCCATGATCTGGGAAGGTAATTCTACGAAATCACGATAAACGCTGGTTCCCGAAAGGCTGGAATATGTTCCTTGCGCTAGCATGCCGTGCAAGGAGTGCCCGAACTCATGCAAGAGTGTGTTCACCTCGTCGAAACTTAACAAAGAGGGCTTCGTGTCTGTCGGACGGGTAAAGTTCATCACGATAACGATCTGAGGACGGCTATCTTTTCCGTCTTTATCTTTGTATTGAGCCTTGATATTGTTCATCCAAGCGCCGGATTGTTTTCCGTCACGAGGGAAGAAGTCCGTATAAAGGATAGCAAGGAACTTACCATCGGCATCGTATACCTCGTAAGCGTCTACTTCCGGATGATAAACCGGGATTTTCTTGTTTTCCTTAAAGGTGATACCGTAGAGCTGGGTAGCTAATCCGAATACGCCTTTCTTTACGTTGCTTAACTCGAAATAAGGGCGAGTCATCTCGTCGTTTACCTTGAAGCGGATATCCCGTAACTTCTCGGAATAATAACTCCAGTCCCAAGGCATAACGGTGATATTCTCTTTCTCTGTACCTAACGCAAATCCTTCTACCGCATTGTATTCGTTGATCGCTATCGGTTTATAAGCTTCGAGTAACTGATTCAATAATTTGTATACGTTCGCTGAGTTTTTAGCCATTGTGTGTTCCAGCGCATATTCGGCGTAATTCTTGAATCCCATCAACTGGGCGATCTCTAGGCGGATATTAACGATCTTTTTGATAATGTCCTTATTGTCGAACTCATCCCCTTTATTTCCTACGCTCATGTATTCACGATACATTTTTTCTCGCAAATCACGCTTGTCGGAATAACGCATAAATGGAATGTAACTCGGAGCCGAGAGATTGAATAACCATCCATTTTTATCTTTACTTTTGGCTAACATGGCCGCTGCGTCACGAGCACTTTCGGGTAAGCCGGATAGTTCGTTCTCGTCCGTTATTAGTAATTCGAACCGGTTTTTATCTTTCAAGGCGTTTTGATCGAACTGCAAGGTTAACATGCTTAGGTCCATACTTAGCTTGCGGTATTTTTCCTTGTCATCTTTATTTAACGTAGCCCCATTCGCTTTAAACGACTCGTAAAGGTCTTCCAGCAATTTAGCATCCTCGGTAGAAAGGTTCAATTGTTCTTTTTTATCATAGATTGATTTGACCCGAGCAAGTAGCTTCTCATTTAAGAAGATGTTATTGGATGTCTGGGATAACTTCGGGGAGACACGTTGCGAGATTTCCATCATTTCGTCGTTAGCCTCTGCCCCTAATACATTAAAAAAAACAGAAGAGACTGTTTCTAATAATTTGCCGCTACGTTCCAGAGCTACTACCGTATTCTCGAAAGTAGCCGGTTGCGGGTTATTGGCGATCTCTTGCACCTCTTTTTCCATTTGCTTGATTCCTTCGTCGAAAGCGGGCTCATAATGCTCGATCTTGATCTTATCGAAAGGAGGGGTCTCGAACGGTGTTTTAAACTTCCCGAAGAAAGGGTTATTTGCTGCGTGTGTCATTTGAATTGCGCTTAATAAAATTACTACATTATATAATAACTTCCTCATATTAAAAATTGTTTGAAAATTTCCGCAAAGGTAGGCATTTTAATCACAGGAACATTATAGGCATCTGTTTTTATATTCAGATTGATTTAAAATGAAAAATAGAACATTTCCTATGACTAAACCGAGGCTTGTTTTCGGGGGGCTGTACCTTGATTTTGAGCTTTGATGAATATGATAATAGGATTGATTTAACAAAAATTTATATGTTTGAAAACACTCCTTTAGAGCACCTTTCTTTTTAAAGCCTTGATCTATAAGTTTATCGTAGAAGAAGGATGCCTTTTTTTCTAAATAAATATAAAAGACAGTTTGTTTTTTTAGTTATTAAATAATACTTTTGATTCTCAGAAACGAAAATAATTTCATTTTGATATTAAAGAAAGTAACTTAAAACCCAAATACACATATGAGTTATCTTAAATTTGACAAAACAGTAATGATAAACCTGGAAGAGTCGCTGACTCGTGAGGTGCTTCGAACCAACCGTTTGGGAGCCTATCACTGCACTACTGTTGTTGATTGTAATACCAGGAAATACCACGGACTACTCGTTATGCCTGTGCCTGCGATTGATGATGACAACCATGTGTTACTGTCTTCTTTTGATGAGACGGTAATTCAACATGGTGCCGAATTTAATCTTGGGTTGCATAAATATGCAGGCGATAATTTCAGTCCCAAGGGACATAAGTACATCCGCGAGTATAGCTCAGAGACAGTACCTCGTACGCTTTACCGTGTAGGAGGTGTGATCTTCTCGAAAGAGAAAGTGTTTTCCATGTACGAGAATCGTATCATGATTAAGTATACGTTGGAAGATGCTCATTCCGCTACGACCTTACGTTTCCGTCCTTTCCTCGCTTTCCGTAGCGTGAAGAACTTAACGCAAGCCAATGGTAACGTGAACCAATCTTACGAGGAAGTCACAAACGGAATCAAGACATGTATGTATCCCGGTTATCCGGAACTGTATATGCAATTTAACAAGAAAGTTAAATTTGTGTATGAGCCGTATTGGTACAATGGCATCGAGTATCCGAAAGAACAAGAGAGGGGATATCCTTATCAGGAGGATTTGTATGTTCCCGGATATTTCGAGGTCCCTATCAAAAAAGGTGAGACTATTATTTTCAGCGCTGGCGATAGTGCAGTGGCAACTACCCGCTTGAAGGCACTGTATGAGAATGAGGTCGTAGCTCGTACGCCTCGTACTAGCTTCTTCAATTGCTTGAAGAATTCCGCTCAGCAATTTTATTTTCGTCCCAAGGAAGACGACGCTTATCTATTAGCGGGCTATCCATGGTTTAAAGTACGTGCGAGAGATTTGTTCGTAGCTCTTCCGGGTAGTACGTTGTCTATCGATGATCCGGTTCGTTTTGAGAAGATCATGCATACGGCGATGCCGGCGATGCGGGCGTATATGGAGAATGGGCGTTTCGATGCGGTGATTCGTGAGATCGAGCATCCGGATGTCTTTTTATGGGCGATCTGGGCGATCCAACAGTATGCTAAGCATGAGGGCGTTGAAAAGGCACGTGAGCTATATGGCGATTTCGTGAAAGAAGTTATCGATTATATACGGGACCAGAAACATCCCGATATGAAATTGATGGAGAATGGTTTACTTTTCGCTAATGGAAAAGATAAGGCGATTACTTGGATGAATTCTACCGTAAACGGAAAACCTGTTGTAACTCGTTCTGGTTATATAGTGGAATTTAACGCTCTTTGGTATAATGCTCTTTGTTTCTATACAGAATTGATGGGGGGAGTACCTGTCGAGGGTATTGATCCGATTATCAAGTCGATGGATAAATCGTTCCCGGAAACCTTTGTGAACGGGTATAATTATTTGTTCGATTCCGTGAATGGTTCTACGGTAGATTGGAGCGTACGGCCTAATATGATTTTCGCTGTGGCATTGCCTTATTCCCCATTGACGAGGATGCAGAAACGTGCCGTAGTGGATATCGTGACGAAAGAGTTGCTTACCCCGAAGGGCTTGCGTTCCTTGAGTCCGAAGAGCGAAGGATATCGCCCGTATTATGTGGGGCCGCAATATGAACGAGATTTGGCTTATCACCAAGGTACTGCTTGGCCGTGGTTGTTAGGCGCCTATTTGGAAGCTTATTTGCGTGTATTCGGAAAGAGTGGCGTTGCTTTTGCTGAACGTATGTTGATAAGCTTGGAGGAGGAGATGTCATTACACTGTATCGGGACGATCCCGGAATTGTTTGATGGTAACCCACCGTTTACCGGACGTGGAGCTGTCTCTTTTGCGATGAATGTTGCGGCTATCCTCCGTGTTGTGGATTTGTTGAAGAAGTATAACGCCGAATAAAACTAAGTACCATTATGAAAGCATTAATGTTTGGATGGGAATTTCCTCCTCATATCTTGGGCGGTTTAGGAACGGCCAGTTTCGGTTTGACACGAGGCATGGCAATGCAGCCCGATATGGATATTACTTTTTGTATACCGAAGCCCTGGGGCGATGAAGACCAGAGCTTTCTAAAGATAGTGGGTGTCAACCAAGTTCCGATTGTTTGGAAGGATGTTGACCGTGAATATGTGCAGCAACGGGTTTCCAAAGCGGGAATGAACGCTGACCAGTATTATAAGTACAGGGATCATATTTATGCGGATTTCAGTTATCGTCATGTGACTGATTTAGGGTGCCTTGAGTTTTCCGGACGTTATCCGGATAATCTTCTGGAAGAGATCAATAACTATTCGATCGTTGCGGGAGTAATCGCTCGTACGGAAGAGTATGATATCATCCATGCGCACGACTGGTTGACTTATCCGGCGGGTATTCACGCTAAAAATGTGAGTGGTAAGCCTTTGGTAATCCATGTTCATGCTACGGATTATGATCGTAGCCGTGGTAATGTGAATCCGGATGTCTATGCGATTGAGAAGAATGGTATGGACAATGCAGATCATATCATAACGGTGAGTAATTTGACTCGTCAGACGGTGATCGAGAAATATCATCAAGATCCCGCTAAGGTAACGACCGTACATAACGCCGTAGAGCCTTTAAGTCCTGAGATTTTAGCGATCCCAGATAAAAAGGGTGTAAAGGATAAGGTTATTACATTCTTAGGTCGTATCACGATGCAGAAAGGGCCGGAATATTTCGTTGAGGCTGCCGCAAAGGTTTTGGCTAAGGCTCCTTATGCACGTTTCGTGATGGCTGGTAGTGGTGATATGATGGATCAAATGATTCGTTTGGCCGCAGCACGTAATATTTCAGATCGTTTCCACTTTACCGGATTTATGAAGGGCAAGCAGGTCTATGAGGTGTTGAAAGCCAGTGACGTATATGTGATGCCTTCGGTTTCTGAGCCTTTTGGTATCTCTCCGTTGGAAGCCATGCAATGTGGTGTACCCTCTATCATTTCTAAACAATCCGGTTGCGCCGAGATCTTGGATTATGCGATTAAGGTGGATTATTGGGATATTGAGGCGTTAGCGGATGCCATGTATTCTATTATTACTTATCCTGCCATGCATGAGTTCTTGAAAGTGGAAGGTAAGAAAGAGGTGGATAATATCAAATGGGAATATGCCGGACAAAAGGTTCGTCGTATTTACGACAATGTGATAGGTAACAAATAAATTAACGACAAGACAAAAATAAAACAAACAATATTATGAAAACGATCTGCTTTTATTTTCAAATACATCAGCCGTTCCGTTTAAAAAGATATCGCTTCTTCGATATAGGTAACGACCATTACTATTACGATGATTTCCAGAATGAGGAGATTATCCATCGTATAGCTGAACAATGTTACTTGCCGGCTAACCGGACTATTTTGGAGATGATTAAGACCAGTGGTGGTAAGTTTAAGGTAGCGTTCTCTATTTCCGGCGTAGCGTTGGAGCAGATGGAGATTTATACTCCGGAAGTGATCGATAGCTTTAAGGAATTGGCGGCTACGGGGAATGTGGAATTCTTGTCTGAGACTTATGCTCATTCTCTTTCTTCCTTGGGAGATCCGGAGGAGTTCAAGCATCAAGTAAAGAAACAAGAAGATAAGATCAAGACTTTATTCGGGGTTAAACCGAAAGTGTTCCGTAATACGGAGTTGATTTACTCGGATGATATTTCCGCTATGGTTTCTGAGATGGGCTATAAGGGGATGTTGACGGAGGGTGCTAAGCATATCTTAGGTTGGAAGAGTCCGAACTATATGTATTCTTCTTGCGTAGCTCCGAAGTTGAGTTTATTATTGAAGAATGACCGTTTCAGCGAGGATTTATCGAACCGTTTCAGTGATTATAGTTGGAATGAGTATCCTTTGACAGCCGATAAGTATATGTCATGGATCGCTGCTACTCCGGATTCAGAGCAAATCATTAATTTGTTTATGAATTATGAGGTGCTGGGATCTTTGCATCCAGCTTCAACCGGTATTTTTGAGTTCTTCAAGGCTTTGCCTCGTTTTGCTGCGGATAAGGGGATTAGCTTCTCTACTCCATCGGAAGTATTTACATTGATCAAGCCGGTAGACTCTATCTCCGTTCCTTATCCGATCTCTTGGGTAGATGAGGAGAGAGATTGTAGTTCTTGGTTAGGAAATGTATTGCAGCAGGAAGCGTTCCGTAAGATTAATGAGATCGGTGAACGTGTTCGTTTGTCTCAGACTCGTCGTATCCGTCAGGACTGGTACTATCTGCAGAGCAGTGACCATTTCTATTATATGAGTACAAAGCATATGGGACAAGGTGGCTTTAGCCCTTACGATAATCCGTATGATGCATTTAATAACTATATGAATGTTCTTTCCGATTTCATTGTTCGTGTAAATGCGGAATTCCCGGAGAATATAGAGAATGAGGAATTGAATTCATTGCTTTCTACGATTAAGAATCAAGGAGAGGAAATCGAGAGTCTACAGAAAGAATTAGATAAATTAAAAAAGAAGGCGGCGAAGAAATAAGTCGTTAATTGATTTGACTAGACTATTTTTGGAGAGTGACGGGTCCTTTTAGGGACCCGTTATTTTTTGCCTTAGAGATACGGATATAAAAAAAGCGAGATGAAAAACATCTCGCTTTTTTTATTATATAGATTCTTTGCTATCTGACATATTTACATGATGTAATACCAATTTTCATCACCTCTTCATCCTTTCGTATCTTTACACCTGAGGGAGCTAGATAATTCGTGATGGCTGTTGTAACAACTGTACTTTGACCGTAACTGTTACCTGTGGTCGTTGTCCGTTGAACAGGGATAAGAAGTAAACTCAAATCTTTGTCCGGATTATTCTCCATCTGATATTTTAATAAATTGGCAAGATTCGGGAATGAGTACGTACGAGTAGTCGCATCGTAAGCCTTGGATAGAAACGAGGTTACATTATTGTCAATTTGACTACCCTCAAAGAAACTCTTTACAGAATCCTCCGGCAAGATCAATAAATAAGGAGGAGGAGCCAGCGCATATTGCCAATCTTCTTGCGGCATCGCTTTTAACTCTAGTGGTAAATTATTCACGATACGTTTTTCCATGATCGGAGTAATTTCCTGTGTCGGAAGAACGATGCGTGTACAAACGCCGGCAGGAGTCTTAAAAAATGCATAGCTGTCGTTCGGTTGTAGCAATTGACTCATATCCGTATTTTTGAAACGACTTAGCTGAATGACCTCTTTAGTGACGGAGAAAGCTTCCCACGTGGTTATTAAAGAGTCTTTTCCTGCTGTGCTTTTAACCGCATAATTATAATATATCTTAAGGACAGAGCTAGCCACGGACAATATATTACCACTACCGAAGGTAGTTGTTACATAAAGCCCCGGGAAAAACTCATTGAAAGTTTCTTGATTCTTGAATGTACCCGGATTATTAATCGTTTCATCATAAAATTTTTGTCCGAACTCAGTAGGCATTTTAATGCTTACATGAGGGCTGTAACCATCAGAGTTTCTAAGGGAGTCGGATATACTTGTGTTATAAGCTGTATAAGCTTGAGCACCCATTGACTCTTGCATATTGCAATATTGCTTAGGGTCAATATTTGTATAAAAATTCTTTTGTAACGGACTTGTAATTTTAAAGATCTCCGCACGCATAGGCGCCAAGGAGTCTCCTACCCATACACCGTTTTTATTGGAACCATTATAATATATATTGAATTCCACCGAATCAATTTTTCCCTCATAAGGTGTATGCTTAAATTGAAAATCACTCGGACAATAGAATTGGCACATATAATCCGATACAAGGTTACCATACAGCGGATCGTAGAGTTCACCCAACTGGGCGCTAGTAGACCTTGCGTAAATAGAATCTAATTGCACCGTAGTGGCTTGTATCTGGAACGTGTCCATATATACCGCAATTGTATCGTCGCCTGGCTGAATACTTGTTCCTATCGAACTAAAATCATCATTACACCCGGCCAAAATGCTAGCACCAAGGCCAAGTCCAAGTATTAAAAGCTTGATTTTCATTACTACATTTATTATTTCGTGTTAGAATCCAATACCACGTCGTAGAACTTATTGAACTCGTCCATATAAGTTTCCGGTGACTGATAGGGAAGGAAAGGAGTATCTTTCTTGGCAGAGATATAATCAAGGACTTCTTGATTGATCGTCTCGCTACCTTGGATTACACCATCAGCGAAATCAATCGCTAATTTGGTTAGGCCCACAAAACTTGTATCTGCCTTGATTAACTTCAAGTCAGCTTCTTTGGCTCCGTCCGCCTTCAGTTTTGTCGCGAAATCTTTGTTTAGCGGGTTCTTGAAGTCATCGTTGTAGATCGAATAAACGATTTTCGCATTACGCAGGCACGGGTCATCGGCATACATTCTCTTGATGTAAAGAGCTGTTAACGCTGACATCCAGCCATGGCAATGGATTACATCAGGAATCCAACGCAATTTTTTTACGGTTTCCAATACTCCGCGTACATAGAAGATCGAACGATCGTCATTATCTTCATACTCATTTCCATTCTCATCGCTGACCGTGGATTTCCGTTGGAAGAAATCCTCGTTGTCAATAAAGTAAACCTGCATCCGGGCCGATTGAATGGATGCTACCTTAATGATCAGAGGATGGTCCGTGTCGTCAATAATAAGATTCATACCAGACAGACGGATAACCTCGTGCAACTGATTGCGGCGCTCGTTGATATTTCCGAATTTTGGCATGAATGTCCTGATTTCGCGACCACGCTCCTGAATTCCTTGCGGCAAATTTCTACATATTGTCGCAATCTCGGATTCGGGAAGGTAGGGAGTGATTTCTTGGGCTATAAACAAGATTTTTTTTGCATCCATTCTGTAAACTAGTTTTATAAAGACGCTACAAAGATACGAAAAATCTTTTATTTACGGTAATTATTTAGTTGCTTTGCACCGTCAATTAAGCATCTATCTGATGAAAATAGTAAATAGTATTAAAGATTTGAAGGCTTATCTTGCTGAGGCAAAGCAGGATAATAAGAAAATTGGCTTTGTTCCTACCATGGGAGCACTGCATAATGGACATCTTAGCTTAGTACAACATTGCGTGAAAAACAATGATGTATGTGTAGTCAGTGTTTTTGTAAATCCAACCCAATTTAATGACAAACACGACTTGGAAACGTATCCCCGTACGTTGGAGGCTGATTGTGTGTTATTAGAATCTGCCGGCTGTGACTATGTATTCGCTCCCTCTGTAGAAGAGATGTATCCGGAGCCAGATACCCGTACATTTGATTTGGGAACGGTATCTGAGGTAATGGAAGGCGCTAAGCGTCCGGGGCATTTTAACGGTGTAGCGCAGGTAGTAAGTAAGTTGTTCTATATCGTAGAGCCGGATAACGCTTATTTCGGGGAAAAGGATTTCCAGCAGATCGCTGTGATCCGGGCGATGGTGAAACAATTGAATATCCCTGTAACGATCAATGCTTGTCCGATCGTTCGTGAGGGCGATGGCTTGGCCTTGAGTAGCCGGAATACCCGTTTGACACCGGAACAACGTCAAAAAGCTCCGTTAATTGCTCGTACGTTAAAAGAAAGTACTACCTTTGTGCCCGGAAAAAGCGTACAAGAAGTGATTGACTATGTTGTCAATACGATTAATAGCGATCCAGTCATGGAAGTTGAGTACTACGAGATCGTAGATGGCAATACGTTAGAGTCTATCAAGAACTGGTCGGATACCGATTATCCGGTAGGTTGCATCACGGTATATTGCGGAGAGGTACGTTTGATCGACAATATCAAATACTAATTATAAGTCATACATGTTTATAGAGGTAGTAAAGTCAAAAATTCACCGGGTAACGGTAACGGAAGCTAACTTAAACTATATCGGTAGCATCACTATCGACGAGGATTTGTTGGACGCCGCTAATTTGATCGCGAACGAGAAGGTCTCGATCGTGAATAATAATAACGGAGAACGTTTTGAGACGTATATTATCAAGGGCGAACGTGGCTCGGGAGTGGTTTGCTTGAACGGAGCGGCTGCCCGTAAGGCTCAACCCGGAGATATTATTATCGTTATGTCGTATGCCATGATGGATTTCGAGGAGGCGAAAACATTCAAGCCTTCCGTGGTATTTCCCGATACGGCGACAAATAAGTTGATATAGTAGACACTAGACTTTGTAGAGATCTCTAATCATAAGAAAAGCTCGTCGGGATGCGGCGGGCTTTTTTTATCTTCATAAATTTAAGTAATAAGCGAGTTATGTACACGAACAGGAATATATGGAATGTTAGCTACCCGATCTTTTTGAGCTTGTTGGCGCAAAACGTGATAAACGTGACTGATACGGCTTTTCTAGGTAGGGTTGGTGAAGTCGAGTTGGGGGCTTCCGCTATGGGAGGACTTTATTATATCTGCGCTTTTACGATCGCCTTCGGTTTTAGTACGGGATCTCAAATCGTGATTGGCCGTAGAAACGGAGAGGGACGTTATGACCAGATAGGGCCTGTCATGATACAAGGCGTTTTCTTCCTATTGTCGCTGGCTGCTATATTGTTCTTGTTTTCTCGTTTTTTCGCGGGAGACGTGATGCGTGTATTGATTTCTTCGGACGCTATCTTGAATGCCACGGAGGAATTTTTGGATTGGCGTGTGTTTGGCTTCTTCTTCTCTTTCGTGAACGTGATGTTCCGGGCTCTTTTTATTGGTATTACCCGTACAAAGGTGTTGACATTGAACGCTGTCTTGATGGCAATGACGAATGTCTTACTGGATTATCTTTTGATTTTCGGACATGCCGGATTCCCAAAGATGGGTATTCAAGGGGCGGCTATCGCTTCCGTCATAGCCGAGGCGGTATCGATTCTCTTTTTCGTGGTTTACACGAGACTTACCGTAGATATACGTAAATATGCGCTTAACCAGATTCGTTCTTTCGATTTTGGCTTGTTGAAACGGGTGCTGGATATTTCCGTGTTCACGATGCTGCAATATTTCTTGTCTATCGCTACTTGGTTTATGTTCTTTATCGCTGTGGAGCATTTGGGGCAACGGGAGTTGGCGGTGGCGAATATCGTACGTAGTATTTACGTCGTGATGTTGATTCCCGTTAATTCCTTGGCGACCACGACAAACACGTTCGTGAGTAATAGTATCGGGGCGGGAGCGATCAATCAAGTTATACCGACTATCTGGAAGATCTGTAAGTTATCGTTGGGCATTATGGTCGTGTTTGCCGCTATTGTCAGTTTGATGCCGGGATGGGTCGTGTCTGTTTATACGAATGACGCTTCATTAGTGGCGGCCTCGGTTCCATCCGTCTACGTGATTGTCGGTTCTTTATTGATCGGATCGGTAGCTAATGTGGCGTTCAACGGGGTGTCGGGTACGGGAAATACACGTTCTGCGCTTTTTATGGAAGTGGCGGTATTGATTCTGTATGTGCTTTTTGTATATGTCGCGGGGATACGTTTGCGTTTGTCGGTAGCCGTATGCTTCTTGACAGAGGCTATTTACTATAGTGGATTGCTCGTCGCTAGCGTAATCTATTTAAAGAAAGCCTCTTGGCAAAATAAGAGAATATAAGTATATGAGGGGAAAAAAACACGTACGTCTTTTTTCGAAAACACGTACGTGAATTCTGAAAAACACGTACGTCTTTTTTTGAACTGTGAATATTGGGAAATTGTTCGTATTTTTGTATTGTAATCAAATAAGAAAGGTAACTCATGTCCACGAAGCAATGTGAAGATATGTTGGTAGGAAAAGGAGTACGGCCTACTGCCGCACGGATCCTTGTCTTGCAAAAATTATCAGAACGAACCAGCCCGGCTTCCCTGTTCGAATTGGAGGCGGAGTTGGAGACGTTGGATAAATCGACCATTTCCCGTTCATTGGCCTTGTTATTGGAACATCATGCGATCCATTCTTTCGAAGATGGTAGTGGCTCTATAAAATATGAGATATGCCAGAGCCGTTCGGAGACATGCCCAGTGGGTGATAGGCATATTCATTTTTTCTGCGAGGTATGCCGTAAAACCTCTTGTTTGAATAATATCAAGATCCCGGTCGCTCAATTGCCGGAAGGATATATAATGGATACCATTAATTATACGGTAAAGGGTGTTTGCCCATTGTGTAATAAGCGACGTTCCTAGAAACCCTGATAATTTGCAATCAAGTTGCAACTCCCTTCTCTTACCTTTGTACCGTAATCAAGAAGTAAATAATTAAAATAGATAAGATTATGAGTACAACATGTGGATGCGAACATTGCCATTCGCACGGAAGTTCCGGTTTATGGATGCCGACGGTTTCTTTCGTTTTGTTGGTGATAGGACTTATCGGGAAGTACTCGGGGATAAGTTGGTTTGCTGAGTCTTGGATAGAGGCCATTTGGTTTCTGGTCGCTTTTTTGCCGGTAGGACTTCCTGTTATGCGAGAAGCTTGGGAAGCGGCTTTGCGGAAAGACTTTTTTAGTGAGTTCTCGTTAATGGCGATCGCCTCGATTGGGGCGTTTTGTATTGGGGAGTATCCCGAGGCCGTAGCCGTGATGCTTTTCTATACGGTAGGAGAGAGGTTGCAACTTCTAGCCGTGAATAAAGCCTCGAAGAATATCAGTGACTTATTAGATGTCCGGCCGGAACGAACGGATGTATGGCGGACGGGTACATATATGAATGTATCTCCGAAGGATGTAAAAGTAGGCGAGCGGATCGAGGTGAAACCCGGCGGACGTGTGCCTTTGGATGGCGTTTTATTGGAAGCCGAGGCACAGTTCGATACCTCGGCATTAACCGGGGAAAGTATGCCTCGTTCTATCCGTGAGGGTGAGGAGGTGCTTGCCGGAATGATCGTGCAGGGGCAGGCGGTACGTATACAAGTGAATCGGCCGTACGAGCAAAGTGCCTTGGCCCGTATTTTGGCTTTGGTGAAAGATGCCTCGGAGCGGAAAGCGCCGGCGGAATTGTTTATTCGGCGTTTCGCACGGATTTATACCCCAATCGTGATTCTTCTGTCGTTTCTAATCGTGTCGGTTCCAGCCTTGGTAGGGATGGTGACGCCTTCTTTCCAGTATGTTTTCTCGGATTGGTTATATAGGGGATTGGTTTTCTTGGTTATTTCTTGTCCTTGTGCCTTGGTTATAAGTGTTCCGCTCGGGTATTTCGGTGGTATAGGCGCCGCTTCTCGTGCCGGGATATTATTTAAGGGCGGTAATTATTTAGATGCGATCACACGGGTAAATACGGTAGCGTTCGATAAGACCGGTACATTGACTACCGGGCGTTTTGAGGTCACAACGGTGGAAAGCACGGAGATCCCGGTTTCTGATCTTTTGAGTATTTTGTTATCAGTAGAGCGGAAAAGTACCCATCCGGTAGCGCAGGCTGTAGTTCGCTATGCGGAAAAACAAGATAGCGTGCCGATGGAAATCACTGACATGCGGGAATTGGCAGGGCATGGTGTCGAGGCTATCGTGAACGGTCGGCAGGTGCTTGTCGGTAACATTCGTTTATTGGCCGAACGTGATATTCCTGTCCCGAAGGAATTATCCGATAGTGTTTCTACCGTGGTGGTTTGTGCGATCGATGGGAAATATGCGGGGCATCTTCTCCTTTCGGATACCTTGAAGAAGGATGCCGTGGATGCGATTCGTCGGTTAAAGGATCTGGATGTTAAAGATATTCGCTTGTTGTCCGGGGATAAGCAAGAGATCGTGAATCAATTCGCTGAGCGTTTGGGTGTCGATAAAGCGTATGGTAATCTGCTGCCGGAGGATAAAGCCGCTTATATAGAGCGATTAACGGCGGAGACGGATAAGTCGGTTGCCTTTGTGGGCGATGGGATGAACGATGCGCCGGTACTGGCTTTAAGTGATGTCGGTATTGCGATGGGTGGATTGGGATCGGATGCGGCCATCGAGAGCGCGGACGTGGTTATCCAAACGGACCAGCCCTCTAAAGTAGCGGAAGCTATTTCTATCGGACGTGCTACCCGGAATATCGTCCGTCAGAATATCGTGGGATCTATTGGCGTGAAGGTGATAGTCCTTGTGGCGGGAGCCTTCGGTTTTGCCACGCTTTGGGAAGCTGTTTTCGCGGATGTAGGCGTGTCTCTGCTGGCGGTTCTTAATTCGGTCCGTATACTAAAACGTTGAGAAGTGAAGAATTTCGAGATCGCTTTCATCGCATACTCATCTCTTTTTCGTACCTTTGCCCCTTAATCCAGTAGAAAATAATATAAATACACATACGAATTATGTTTGAGAACTTAAGCGAAAGGTTAGACAGATCGTTTAAACTGTTGAAGGGCGAAGGCAAGATTACCGAGATCAATGTGGCGGAAACATTGAAGGATGTGCGTAAAGCGTTGTTGGATGCCGACGTCAATTATAAGGTTGCCAAGAGTTTTACGGATACGGTAAAAGAGAAGGCTTTAGGACAGAACGTGCTTACATCGGTTAAGCCTAGTCAGTTGATGGTTAAGATTGTTCACGATGAGTTGGCCAGCTTGATGGGTGGCACGGCGGTTGACGTGAATTTGCAGGGAAATCCCGCCATTATATTGATGTCCGGTTTGCAAGGTTCGGGTAAGACTACTTTCACAGGTAAACTAGCGTCTTTATTAAAGACCAAGAAAAATAAGAAACCATTATTAGCCGCTTGCGACGTGTATCGTCCGGCAGCTATCGAGCAGTTGCGTGTAGTCGGAGAGCAGGTAGGTGTTCCGGTATACATGGAATTGGAGAATAAGAATCCGGTGGAGATCGCTATGAACGCTATCCGCGAGGCACGGGCTAAAGGCAATGACGTCGTGATCGTGGATACCGCCGGTCGTTTGGCTATCGATGAGCAGATGATGAACGAGATCGCCGCTATCAAGAGCGCTATCCAGCCGGATGAGACCTTGTTCGTGGTAGATGCCATGACGGGTCAGGATGCCGTGAATACCGCAAGGGAATTTAATGAGCGGCTGAACTTCGACGGCGTCGTACTTACGAAGTTGGATGGTGATACCCGTGGTGGTGCCGCTTTGTCGATCCGTACGGTTGTTGATAAGCCGATTAAGTTTGTCGGTACGGGCGAGAAGATGGATGCCTTGGATATTTTCCACCCTGAACGTATGGCGGATCGAATCTTGGGCATGGGTGATATCGTGTCTTTGGTGGAACGTGCGCAAGAGCAATATGACGAGGAAGAAGCGAAACGCTTGCAGAAGAAGATCGCTAAGAACCAGTTCGATTTTAACGACTTTATCTCCCAGATCCAACAGATCAAGAAGATGGGTAACTTGAAAGAGCTGGCATCCATGATCCCGGGCGTAGGAAAGGCATTGAAAGACGTGGATATCGATGATAACGCGTTCAAGAGTATCGAGGCTATCATTTATTCGATGACTCCGGATGAGCGTAGCAATCCGGCTATCTTGAATGGCTCACGCCGTCAGCGTATCGCCAAAGGTAGCGGTACGAGCATCCAGGAGGTGAACAAGCTGATCAAGCAATTTGATGAGACCCGTAAGATGATGCGTATGCTTACTTCCGCAAAGTCGGGGAAGATGAAGCTACCTTCGATGAAGCCCTCGTTCAGACGTTAATTAACAGGAGACAATCAATAATATGGAAGAACAACATTATCAATTGCTGGATGGTAAGGCCGTTTCCGCTCAGATGAAGAAGGAGATGGCTGAGGAGGTAGCCCAGATCAAGGCTGCCGGAGGTAAGATCCCTCACTTGGCCGCTATTTTGGTGGGCCATGACGGTGGTAGCGAGACTTATGTGGCTAGTAAAGTCAAGACTTGTCAGGAGATTGGTTTTAAGTCTACCTTAATTCGCTTTGAGGAGGATGTTACGGAGGAAGAATTGCTTCGTAAGGTCGATGAGTTAAATAATGATCCGGATGTGGATGGCTTTATCGTACAGCTTCCGCTTCCGAAACATATATCCGAGCAGAAGGTGATCGAGGCGATCGATTATCGTAAAGATGTGGACGGTTTCCATCCGATTAACGTGGGACGTATGTCTATCGGTTTACCTTGTTTCGTATCGGCTACGCCTGCCGGTATCTTGGAATTATTGAAGCGTTATCATATCGAGACGCAAGGAAAGCATTGCGTGGTTTTGGGACGCAGCAATATTGTCGGCAAGCCGATGGCTACCTTGATGATGCAGAAATCTTATCCGGGCGATTGTACGGTGACCGTATGCCATAGCCGTTCTAAGAACTTGAAGGAGATGTGCTTGTCTGCTGATATTATTATCGTGGCTTTAGGTGTTCCTGAATTCTTGAAAGGGGATATGGTGAAGGAAGGCGCCGTGATCGTTGACGTGGGAACAACCCGTATGCCAAGCAGCATAACCAAGAGCGGATTTAAGTTAACGGGAGATGTCTTGTTTAATGAGGTCGCTCCTAAATGTTCCTATATCACTCCGGTTCCGGGTGGCGTAGGGCCTATGACAATCATTTCTTTGATGCGTAACACATTGTTAGCGGGAAAGAAAGCGATCTATAAGTAAGTGGATGGATAAAAAAGTTCGCAAAAGGTTTGTGTAATCAGAATTTATACCTATCTTTGCGCCGTCTTAAAGGGGGAATCCTTTGAAAGGCGGATATGGTGAGAGTAGCTCAGTTGGTTAGAGCATCGGATTGTGGTTCCGAGGGTCGTGGGTTCGAGCCCCATCTTTCACCCATTGTGGTTTTTTAGATAAAAATCTTGTTATGAATAAAACAAGGTTTTATAAACCAAGGCGTCTATGAAGAATGAAAGTTTTTTTTATATGGTGAGAGTAGCTCAGTTGGTTAGAGCATCGGATTGTGGTTCCGAGGGTCGTGGGTTCGAGCCCCATCTTTCACCCTAGAATGAGAAAAGGATATGCCTATTAGGGCATATCCTTTTTCTATTTCTTATAATGGGCATTGTAAGTCTTTTATGATGCCCATCATAAGGAGCTTACAATAGGCATTGTAAACTCCTTATAATAGCGATCGTGCTGACCTACTCTTCGGTATATAAACCTTCTCTTGATAATTGCTTATCCAGATTCGCTACACCGAGGGCTATGATAGCGGTAACAGTAGCCGTATGTTCTTGGTATTCGGGGATGTTCTTTGTGTATAAATCCCGTTCCGTATGCCAGATTTCGCCGTAATCAAAATCATATCCTTTGAAATCCTCTGTGGTGAAACCTAATGTAGGGACACCTTCGATGGCGAAAACTGATGCGTCTGTTCCCCCCATGCGTGTCGGGCGTTTACGGGGTTCACGAACTTTTACCTCGAAAGGATAGTCCGGACGGATTTTTTGGATGGGTTCGCTGATCTTCACGAAATCATCATACATGGCTTGAGGGACGGAGATACCGACAGGAGGTTCCGGGCCTCCGTCACGATTGAACAAATTAGCGATTTTGGGTAATTTATCCTTATGCGCTTTCACCCAAGCTTGTGCTCCTAATAAGCCAAATTCCTCACCGGCGAATCCGATAAATAAGATCGTGCGCTTAGGTTTGGCTCCGGATTTGGCGATCATGCGAGCGGCTTCCATCATCGGTCCGATTCCAGTACCGCAATCGATGCCTCCGGTAGCCACGTCGAAAGCATCTAGGTGACCGCTGATAATTACATATTCGTCCGGGTATTTGCTGCCTTTGATAGACGCTACGACATTATGGTATTTAACCGGGCCTAATTTAAAATGATTACGAATATCGAACTCTAGTTCGAATGTACGTCTCTCTTTCACCATTTGTTCGATGATCGCGAATTGATGCTCGTCTAATTTGATATCCGGAAGTTCCGGCAGATTGTCGAAGTTCGTATTCGGGTCGTTCATCATTTTCCGGTCGTATAACGCACGGATAGGTACGGTGGAGGATTGGATAAAACCTAAAGCTCCGGCCTCGCACATTTCCTTATAATATAATCCGGGGAATTCTTTATAAGGCAACATCTCGTTTTTCTCCCCGTTTTCCCAGTTGCGGCGTCTTAGATCATTGTTTTTCTTCATGATCTCGTTGTTCTCTTTCTTGATCTCCGCACGGATGGAATCTCCCGAGGCGGAGCGGTCGATAGGCCAACCTACATTTTTCCCTGAGATAAGAACCCAAGCACCATTCAATCTTCCTTTGATTTGCTGGAACTCCTCGTCGTTACGAGGCTCCATCACCGCATGCCCACGTTGCACGCCTTTCGTTCCGGAAGTGTAGGAAGGGGTGGCGAAATGCAGGATCATTCCGTTGTCGCTCAACAAGCGTCCGAACCAAGGTCCTCGATTAAAGCCGACAGGGACGGTACCGGCTTCTTCTAATTGGACATCGAGTCCCCAACTCTTAAACTCACGCACCATCCACTCGGCGGCGTTCTCATAAGCGTCGGAACCGATTAAACGTCCGCCAAAGCGGTTCGTAAGGATATCCAGCTGATGCATCACTTGATTATCGTTCTGACCCATCTCGATGATTTTTTTTACGGCAGCGTCCTGAGCTGGTACAGGGGAGACTGTCATGCAGGCTAATGCCGCACAAACAAGTAAGATTTTTCTCATAAAGTAGTGTTTATTTCATTGATATGACTGTTTATTATTCAGTGTATGCAAATAAAGGAATAAATTTTGACTTATTGCAAATGAAATGGCAGTTTCTTTTATAACTTTGCGAAGTAAACAGATGGCGAATGAAAACAATGCGTAGCTTGAAGTGGTTAAGACCCCTCTTGGTAGTACTCTTTATGAGTTACTACGTGGGTGGCACGGCCTTTACCCATACGCATCATTTCCTAAACTCTAGTATCACTCACTCTCATCCCTATCTGCCGGGAGCCGACGGCTTGCCTCATCATGAGCATAGTACGGTAGCGTTTAATACGATTGAAGAGCTGACCGAATTGTGTCTGGAGTTAATTCCGTACTTACCTTTGGTTATGGCTTGGGCGCTTTTGATGGTAGTGCTCGTCTTTCTAAAGAAAGAGGTTGTCTTGCGTCTTGTGCGGCGTGGCGAATCCCGTGCGCCTCCCTCGTTTGGTATAGTAGTTTGAATCAAGCATTAGAATCACTTTTTATACTAAACATTTTACGCATCTTATATGAAATCTATATTTTTACTATTGCTTCCAGCAATAGTATTATGCTCTTGCCATACCCAAAAGCAAGAGGATGAGTCTGCGCATGCCGTAACACTCAAAGGAGATATTATACATATCGGTTCCGAATCTCCTGTTTTATCCAAGTTGACAAAGGAAACGGTTAAACAGGAACCTTACCGTATGGAGTTTACCACCTCGGGGGTCGTACAGGCGATTCCTTCTAATTATGCGGAGGTGGCTTCACCTGTAAGCGGGCGAATTACGAAATCGTTCGTTCGCTTAGGGCAAAAAGTGGCCCCGGGTAGTCCGATCTTCGAGATTAGCGCTCCCGCTGTTTATGAGGCGGGGAAATCTTATTACCAAGCTCACCAAGAGATGGAACTGGCCTTGAAAAGCTTGAATCGGGAGAAAGACTTGATGAAAAACAAGGTTGGTGTCCAAAAGGAATTGGAAGAGGCCGAGGTGAATTACGAGTTAAAGAAAAAAGACTATGAGAATATGGTAGCGGCATTGAAAGTCTTTCAGATTAATCCGGATGAAATGGCTTTGGGGCAACCATTGATCGTTCGCTCGCCTATAGCCGGTGAGGTCGTGAAAGATCGGATCGTAATCGGGCAATATATGAAAGAGGACGCCGAGCCTGTAGCTGTCATCGCCGATTTGAGTAAGGTATGGGTGGTCGCCCATGTAAAAGAGAAGGATTTGAGTTTAATACAGGCTTTGGATGAGGTGGAAATCCGGTTGGTAGCCATGCCGGATAAACCGATATCGGGAAAGATTTATCACATCAGCGAGATGCTGGACCCCGATACCCGTTCGGTGGAGGTCTTGATCGAGTGCGATAACAGTACCCGTTTGATGAAGCCGGAGATGTACGGCACGGTCAAGCTGAGCGACCGTGAGGCGGAGGTGATCCGTATACCTACTTCCGCTATCTTGCAGGAAGAGGAGAACATGTACGTATTGGTGGAATTGGGGAATAACGATTACCGGAAACAAAAGATCGAGACCGGCCATACTGAAGATGGCAAGACGGTGGTTTTATCCGGCTTGAATGTAGGTGACGAGATCGTAGTTACGGGAGCGTTTTATTTACTTGACGCACGCTAACGGATTATGAAAAGGATTATTTACTTGGCGATACATCGGCGAGGACTGATGTTCGTGTTATTTCTGTTCTTAGCGATCGTTGGTTATTATTCTTGGATGCGGTTGGCGATAGATGCTTATCCGGATATCGCCGATACCACCGTGCAAGTCGTGACGCAGGTTCCCGGATTGGCCGCCGAGGAGATCGAGCAACAAATCAGTATTCCGATCGAGCGGGCTATGAATGGTCTGCCGGGACTAAACGTAATGCGTAGCAAGAATACGTTTGGTTTATCTACGGTCGTATTGGTTTTTGATGATGGTATTGAGGATTATTGGGCCCGGCAACGTGTACAAGAGCGGTTGGTAGACGTGGAGCTTCCTTATAATGCGGTTCCCGGCTTAAATCCTTTGACTTCGCCGACGGGAGAGATCTTTCGTTATGTGGTGGAAAGTGACCGTTTAGACTTGAGGGAGTTGACCGATTTGCATAAATGGGTAATTATTCCGAGACTGAAACAGGTTACGGGTGTAGCGGATGTAAGTAATTACGGCGGTATCACTACCCAATATCAGATCGAGGTGAACCCTTATAAGATGGAGCAATACGACATTACCTTAGGGGATATTACGGAAAAGATAGAGAAGAATAACGTGAACGCCGGTGGTAGTATGTTAAGCCGGGGGGATTTGAGTTATGTGATCCGTGGAATCGGTCTGGTTAAGGACTTGGAAGACTTGGGGCATATCGTGATCAAGACAGTGAATGGTGTCCCGGTCTACTTGAATGATATCGGTAAACTGAAATACGGAAACTTGGAGCGTAAGGGCGTTTTAGGTTTTACGGACGATACCCGTGATTACTCCGATGGCGTGGAAGGTATCGTACAAATGCTCAGGGGGGAGAATCCGTCCCGGGTGTTGGATGATGTGCATAAGGCGGTAGACGAACTAAATAACGAGACACTTCCCGAGGGAACCCGTATCCATCCGTTTATGGATCGTACGGATTTGGTTAATACGACCTTGCATACCGTATCGCATACGTTGTTCGAGGGTATGGTATTGGTTGTCTTAGTACTGATCTTATTCTTGGGGAGTTGGCGTGGCGCTTTGTTGGTGGCCTTAACCATTCCCTTGTCTCTATTGATTGCCTTTATCTTGATGCATGTTACGAATATTCCTGCGAACCTACTTTCCTTAGGCGCTATAGACTTCGGTATTTTGGTAGACGGAGCGATCGTGATGATGGAGACGGTCTTGAAGAAAAGGGAACGGCATCCGGATGAGGTATTGACGGAAGATTCGATCTTGCGCCGTACGACTGAGGTGGCTCGCCCGATCTTTTTCTCTACATTAATTATTATAACAGCCTATCTTCCTTTGTTCGCTTTTGAGCATATTGAGAAGAAATTGTTTACGCCGATGGCTTATACCGTAGGGTATGCTTTGCTGGGCGCTTTGTGTGTGGCCTTGTTCTTGATTCCGGGATTGGCCTTTTATGCGTATCGTAAGCCGGGAAAGATTTACCATAATCGTTGGTTGGAGAAACTTTCCACGGCTTATCATTCACAAATTGTCCGATTGATGGAGAAGCCAAGACGGGTTATTGTACCGTTACTGGCGATATTGCTGGGAGCGGGGATTTTAAGTTATACCGTAGGAAAAGACTTCTTGCCTCCGTTGGATGAGGGGGCGATCTGGATACAGGTACAGCTTCCTCCGGGTATTTCCATTGAGAAATCGAAGGAGATGGGGGCGGAGCTTCGGAAGACTTTGAAAGAGTTTAAGGAAGTCTCATATGTAATGACTCAAGTCGGTCGCGATGATGAGGGGGCGGAAGCGTTCTCACTCTCTCATGTGGAGTGTGGCGTGGGATTGAAACCCTATAGTACATGGAAATTCGGTAAGACGAAAGCGGATCTGATCGAGGAAATGGCGGCTAAGTTGGAGACCATGCCCGGCTACTCGGTCGGTTTCTCCCAGCCGATCATCGATATGGTGATGGATCAGATCGCTGGGGCTCATAGTGATTTGGCGCTGAAGATTTATAGCGATGATATTACGGAAAGTCGCCATATTGCGGATCAAGTCGCTAATGTGTTGAAGGAAATACCGGGTGCTGCCGACGTAGCGGTAGATCAAGAGCCTCCGTTGCCGCAATTGCAGATTATTGCGGATCGTGCCCGTATCGCCCAGTATGGCTTGAACGTGTCGGATGTGGCTGATTTGATTGAGTTAGCGATCGGTGGAGCTTCTATTTCCCAGATATTTGTCGGAAGTAAAAGTTATGACGTGATTTGTCGTTTCGATGACGCTAGCCGCAATTCTCCCGAACGTATCGGAAATCTATTGCTGACTACCGGTTCCGGAACAAAGATTCCTCTTTCGCAAGTAGCGGAGATTAAGATGACAACTGGTGCCAGTACGATTACCCGTGAGATGAATAAGCGGCACTTGACGGTACGGGTTAATTTACGTGGCGTGGACTTGACGGCGTTCTTGAATAAGGCGAATGCGTTGATCGATAAAGAGGTGAAATACGATCATGATTCCGTGCATTTGAAATGGGCCGGACAGTTCGAGAACCAGCATCGTGCGTATGCCCGTTTGGGGGCTGTGGTTCCTTTGGCGTTGGGGCTGATGCTGCTTTTGTTGTTTGCGGCTTGCGGTAAATTCCGGCAGGCGGCTTTGATGATGAGTGTCGTTCCCTTGGCTTTGTTTGGTGGTATGTTGGCGTTGAATGTGCGGGGAATGACATTGAATGTCTCCTCGGCGGTTGGTTTTATCGCCTTGGTCGGTGTCGCTATCCAAAATGGCGTGATCATGATTTCCCATATCAATAACTTACGTACGAGGGAGCGGGATTTGAAAGATGCGGTGATAACGGGAACCAAGCACCGTTTCCGTCCGATCTTGATGACGGCTACGGTTGCGGTCTTGGGATTGCTTCCTGCCTCTGTCAGTACGGGGATCGGTTCGGACGTGCAGCGTCCCTTGGCTACGGTAATCGTTTACGGGCTTTTATTTGCTACGGTAATCACGCTTTATGTGCTTCCCGCTTTATACTATATGATCGAGAAGCATTATGAGGGGAAGGATTTGACGCCGGTATCGGAGGAAAAAGAGCTGCACGCTTAATCCGGCGGTGGAATTAAAAAGATGTACTATGTTTAGATTAGAAGATATGAAGAAATATATAATCCTGTCGTTACTCTGCGGATGCTTATCCGCGAATGCCCAGACCATGGTTCCGCTTACGTATCGGCAATATATGGAGCGGGTTGCGGAAGGTAACCTTGAGTATGTGTCGGAGAAATTGAATGTGCCGGCCGCTAAGGCCGAGGTAACGGCGGCAAAGGTGTTTAACGATCCGAATCTTTCCGTGTCTTATTTCAATAATGAGAATAATTCCTTGCAGATGGGAGAAGGTGTTGAGGTAGAACTGAGCAAAACTTTCTCTTTTGGGAAACGGGGTGCGAATATCTCATTGGCACGTAGCGAGAGTGAGTTGACCGAGGCATTGTTGGCCGATTATTTCCGGAATCTCCGGGCAGACGCTACGATTGCCTATATGGAAGCCTTAAAGCAACATGAGTTGTATAAAGTAAAGGAGAATGCCTATGAGAATATCCGGGCATTGGCGGAGAGCGACAGTATCCGTTTCTCTTTAGGGCAAATCCGTGAGGTGGACGCTACGCAGAGCCGGGTGGAGGCCGGGGTCTTGCGGAACGAGTTGTTGCAAGCCGGTGCGGAATTAAAGAATGCTTTCTCGAACTTAAACCTCTTGACGGGGACTTTCAGTATGGATACTTTATTTCACCCAGAGGCCGAGTTACGTATGGAGCCTCGGAATTTTATCCTTGTTGACTTAATAACGGCGGCAAGCGAGGGGCGTACGGATTTGGTAGCTGCCTTAAAAAACAAGGAAGTGGCCGCTAGAGCCTTGAAAGTAGCTCGCCGGGAGCGGAATACGGATGTGGATTTGTCTATCGCCGTAAGCCGTAATGCCCGGGTTTATAATGAGGAAGCCCCGGCGCCTCCTTTTACCGGAGTGACGGCAGGTATCGCTGTTCCTTTGAAATTCTCTAATTTCAATAAGGGGACGGTTCGTGCCGCTCGTTATCGGGAGCAACAAGCGGAAGCGCAATATAAGCAGGCTCTTTTGCAAGTGCAGACGGAGGTGATGCAGGCATATCGCAATTATCAATCTTTCGCCGAGCAAGTCAATCATTATCAGGATGGGCTTTTAAGGCAAGCCCGTGAGGTGATGGATGGCAAGATTTACAGCTATAATAGGGGGGAAGTCTCTTTGTTGGAAGTCTTGGACGCCCAGCGTACTTACGATGAAGTACAAGCTCAGTATATTGAGACGCTGTTTAATTACAGCTCAGCCTTGGTCGAATTAGAACGTTCGGCGGGTTTTTGGGATATTGAGATCTGATCATCTCCTAAGAGTGTAAGTTTTTATAATCGGGCGTTGGTAACGTAGACTTTACAAATAGATGTTTTTCTGTGAAACCAACGTCCGGTTATAATACTTTTGATATAGCTGTTTTTTTATTTGAAAAAAGATATTTATTTATTGGGGGGTTGCCTGCAATCGAAAACGACTACAATGTGGATGAAATCATCATTTTCTATACAATACAATATTTTGTAATGGCTTGTTTCATCTCATCGATTCAAAAAACTTATTCATCTCTTCTTCCTCTATATAAAGTCCCTTCTCATAGTTTTCTTCAGATTCGGCTATCATAGATTCTAATTCTTCTACCGATGGCGTCCAAGGGTAGTTCGTTGCCTTTTTGGAAGTAGGAGAGCACAAACGTTTTATATAGGTCTCCACTTTCGATAATCTTTCCTCATCCATGCCTTTTATCAAGTCATAGAGATATTCTTTCCGTAAATTTAATTCCATCGTTGTCATAAGATTTGTTTTTTAGGTTTCTTAAACTAGATAAAGATAGCGTATATATTTGGATATTATGTATTTTTGTATCTAAAAAAATGAGCGCATGATATTCTACTTTACAGGGACAGGAAACTCCCGTTGGGTTGCGGAAGCGTTAGGGACGGCTTTCGATGAGCCGTTGGTTTCCATTGCCGATGCGTTGAATGAGGGTAAGAATGCTTATCCATTGGGGGAGAGGGAGAAAGTGTTTTTTGTGTTCCCTGTCCATTCTTGGGGGCCGGCTGTATTGGTGCCCCGCTTTATTTCCCGGTTGATCCTGTCCGGATATAAGGGGCAAGAGGTTTATTTCGTCTGTACTTGTGGTGATGATTGTGGATATACGGATCGGATCATGCGGAGCATCTTGGCGAGGCGGGGAATTGCCGTAACCGGAGGATTCTCTGTACAAATGCCGAACAATTATGTCTTGATGCCCGGCTTCGACGTGGATAGTAAGATGGTAGAGACTGAGAAACTGGAAAAAGCGCCGGAACGTGTAGGCGAGATCGTAGAGGCGATCCGGCAGAAGAGAAATCCCTCTTTGTATTATGCGGGAAGTGTCCCTCTTTTGAAGAGCTATATGGTCTATCCGTTGTTCACTCACTTTGCGATAGGCGGCAACCGATTTTATGCTACGGATGCCTGTATCTCTTGCGGCATCTGTGCGAAGGTCTGTCCGACCGGTACGATTTCCCTGTCGGGTGACGGAAAACCGGAATGGGCCGATTCTTGCGTTCAGTGTGTTGCCTGCATTCATCGTTGCCCGGTGCGTGCGATAGAATATGGTAAGATCTCGTTGAAAAAGGGACGTTATCATCACCCTGGGTTTAAGTAATCAATAAATAGAATAGAGAAATGAAGCAATTTTGTATGATGGCGCTTGCCGGCCTTTTGGTGGTTGGTTGCCAAGAAGTTCCAAAAGGATATGTTATCAATGGTGAGGTAGAGAATATGCCCGACGGTAAAATTTACTTGAAGTCATTCCGTAATAAAATGTTCTTTGACGTGGATACGGCGGAGATCAAAGATGGGAAATTCACCTTTAAAGGTGAGGTAGATCAGCCTTTACTATTCGGTTTGGCAACCGAGAGCATGAACTATCCGGTTCAACTTTTCTTGGAGAATACGGATATGAATGTCAAGATCGGGAATGACGGGGAGACTATTACCGTACAGAATTCACCGGTGAATGATGTCTTTCAAGAAAATGCGGAGAAGGTATTTGAGGAAGGGTATGATATTGACAGTTTGATTTCGAAATATCCAGATTCTCCGGCGGCGTCGTTCTATCTATATCGTTATTTTACCTACCAATTATCTTTGGATGATTTGAAGGCGACTCGTGCGAAGATTTCCCCGGTATTGGCGAATAGTCCTTATGTGAAGGACTTGGACGGTATTATCAAACAATTAGAACACGTACAGATCGGACAAGTCGCTCCGGAGTTTTCCTTGCCGGATACTGCAGGAGTTTCTGTGTCATTGTCGGACTTTAGGGGAAAATATGTGTTATTGGATTTTTGGGCCTCTTGGTGTCCCCCGTGTCGCAAGGAAAACCCTAACGTGGTAAATGCCTTCCAGCAATATAAGGATAAGAACTTTACGATCGTAGGTATATCCTTGGACAAGGATAAGGCTAAATGGCAGAAAGCGATCGCAGATGATCATCTGACTTGGGCTCACGTTTCCGACTTGAAATATTGGGATTCTGAGATCCCTGCTCTTTATGGGGTACGAGGTATTCCGGCAAATGTGTTATTGGATCCGAATGGGGTGATCATCGCCAAGAATATCACTGGAGAAGACTTACAGAATACCTTGAAGGAAGTGATTAAATAAGGATACGTTACTGCAACCCGCCTTGCAGTAGTGCTGCAAAGCCGTTGCAGTAGTATAAACAAAGGGAGTGTATTGGATTAAGCCTAATACACTCCCTTTGTTATGGATAAGTTATGACTTTTCTTTATTTAAGCGGAATAAGGGTAAAGCCCCAGTTGTATTCCCGGTTTGCGGGTAATGTATAAGCTGGTTCCGGACGTGAACCCCAGCTATCATAACCTGCTACACCTTGTTGTTTCAAGTCGACGCAAACCTCAACGAAGTCGCGAGGCGTGATATCGTTGATATGATGCTGGCGACGTAATACGCTCTTTGCTGCGGCTTCATCATGGTTCGCTACTTGCTCTGGTGTGAAATTACTCCATTGACGGGGTAGCCCAGTTGCTTCCTCGTCATCGAAATCCTCTATGGAATTACGCAAAGCGTTAAATCCAATCGTATTATCCGCTTGGATCAACAAGCCTTTCTTGCCGGTACTAAGTGATACCCAACGAGTGTCGGTATGATGACCGTTTTCCTGCGGGCGTACATATGGGAAATATAATTCCTCGGCTGTAGATTTATATAAGCCGATCATACTACCGGCGTTTCTGTCCAAGTAGTTCTCAGCAGGTCCCCGTCCGAAATATTCCACTTGATTCATACTTGCCGGTAAGCGGAAGCGAACACCGATACGAGGAACGTTTAGTTTGGAAGCCTCTTTACGGGCGGCGTCACGTCCCGGAGTGAAGGTTGCCGTGCGAGTAGCTTCCGATACCTCGGTTTGGGCGGCATCCATATCCGTGGATGTGAAACGGGCGGCCACATTTACGGCTCCGCTTGGATAGATCGTATAATTAACAATGTATAGATTTCCTGCCGGCAATAAATAGTTCACGTTAACCACGGCGTTATTGCCATCCATAGTGACGGTAGCGTCTGTCACGTTGAAGTTCTTGCTGCTTTCCTTCCAGACTTGCAAGCGTTTTGGCATACCGTTTCCGTAATCGTTATCGGTCGGCGCACGCCAGAAGTTCGGTTGGATACCGAAACCCTCGCTGAAATATTCCGTACCATCCACTTTATAAGAAGTAACGATTCCTGTCTTCCTGTTAAACACGAAGTTTACCTTTGAGGAGGATGCCGATAAGTTATCTCCATTTGTCGAAACCGTTAATTTAGGGCCGCTGGTCTTAAACGCCTTCTTGGGGCTTTCGATCGGTAAGCGGAATTGATCGCAAGCGATTTCGTGTCCGATAGGGATTAACGGCTCTTTTTCTACGGTCGTTACGTTGAAGTTTACGAAATATTCCGTACCGGCTTGTGGCTTTAAGTTGCCTACGGGAACCGTAAATTCCTTAGAAGCTTGGGGTTCTATGTCCAAAGAGACTTTACCGGAGCGTACAACTTTATTATTGGCTGTTACGCTATAGTGGACCATATATTTCTTTAGGTTCGTGAAATAAAAACGGTTCGTGACGCGGAATAAACCGTTCGCTAAATCGATCGCCTCAAACCCGATATTTTGATGGGCGTATTTAACCTCTGCCATAGCGGGATGCGGGGTACGATCCGGGTTTACTATACCGTTGCAAAGGAAGTTTCCGTCACTAGGGGCGTTTACTCCATAGTCACCACCATAGGTATAATATTCACGTCCATTCTTATCTTTTTCCAAGATACCTTGGTCCACCCAGTCCCAGATGAATCCGCCTTGCAGGTTCGGGTATTTATAGATAGCTTTCCATTGATCCCATAAGTTGCCGGAAGAGTTTCCCATCGCATGTGAATACTCCGAAGGAGCTACCGGACGATCACTACCCTTACGCCCGATTTCCTCTAGCCATTCAGCGCTCGGGTATTGAGGTACGTACATATCCGTATTCCATTCCCAAAGGGCACGTTCATAGTTCACCGGACGATTCATGCTATTTATTTCCTTGTCTTTCAGATATAAATAAGTTTGATAGAAGTTGTATCCGTTTCCAGCCTCGTTTCCGAGTGACCAGAAAGTAACGCTCGGATAATTCTTGTTTCGTTCGTACATATTCATCGTACGGTCCATATGCGGGATCAGCCATTCCGGATTATTACCCAAAGTGCCGCCTTTTTTCAGGCTGTAATACATACCGTGAGACTCGATATTCGCTTCATCGTAAACATACAATCCGTATTCGTCGCAGAGTTCATAGAATTTACGGTCTTGCGGATAGTGGCATAGGCGGACAGCGTTGATATTGTTTTGCTTCATCAGCTCGAAATCCTTACGCATGAGTTCCTCGGTTACGTAATGTCCGGTTTCCGGGTTATGCTCATGAATATTGACACCCTTGAACTTAACCGGTTGCCCATTGAACAATAAGACCGTATAAGGTTTTCCGTCTTCCGCTACTTGGTCAATTTGCTTCATCTCGAACCGGCGGAAACCAACGTTGAATGGAACTACCTCGATTACCTTACCCTCTTCTTTTATCGTCATCAATAATTTGTATAGATTCGGATGCTCGGCACTCCAAGGGGCTACGTTCTTTAAATCATACTCGAAAGATGCTGTTTGAGGACTTGCAGGACTTACCCATATATCATTAGCCTCGGAGGTCACAAGATTACCTTTTGCGTCCAAAAGCTCATATCCGACATTTAAATTTTTCGTTTCTTGGGTATGATTCTTTAAGTCTACCGCCAGTTTGAAGATTCCATTCGTATACGTATCGTCCAAGGTTGAGACGACACGGAAATCTTGAATACTGGCCTTGGGTTGAGACCAAAGGAATACGTCACGTTCGATACCGCTCATTCTCCAGAAATCCTGACATTCCAAATAAGAACCGGTGCTCCAACGGAATATCTTTAATGTAAGCACATTCTTTCCGGGTTGCAGGTATTTATTGATCAGGAACTCGGCGGGATTTTTGGAATCCTCGCTATAACCCACTTCTTTCCCGTTTAAATATACGTAAAGGCCGGATTTAGCTCCGCCGATGTGTAAATAAATATCCCGGTTATCCCAACTTGCGGGTATCTCGATGTCTCTGCGGTATACGCCAACCGGATTCGCTTCCGGCAATAACGGAGGTTGGGGATTTCTTGGTTTAAACTCGTAACCATGATTCGTATAAATGGCTACGCCATGTCCTTGTACTTCCCAGTTTCCGGGAACGGTTATATCATCCCATGAAGAGGTATTAACGGAAGGATCTGTGATATTTTGAGGAAGATCTTTGTAAGAGTCGACAAAGAAAAATTTCCAAGTACCGTTTAATAGGGAATAGTACGGGCTTTTCTCAAATCGAGAGGTGAGGGCGGTTTCTCGGTCCGCATAACTCATGAAGGAGCTTCTGGGTTTTTCCTTGTTTACGGCTACGACTTGAATGTCTTGCCAATAAGGTTTTACGGGTTGGGGTGAAGAACCGTCCGCATAAGCCATTCCGGAAATAAGGCAACCTAATGCTCCGGAAAGCATCATTTTTTTGATAGAGTTCATATTCATCGTATTTTATTTAGATTAGCACTGGGGAATTGAAAATTGAGAATTGAGAATTAGAAGTGACTCTACGTAATTTTCAATTCTCAATTTTCAATTATTTAGCTGCATAGTAAGAATATCCGTCAGCTACCTGTTGGAAAGCTAAAACACCTGCTTGGTTTAGCTCGACATTCATTTCCTTGCCATCGGGTAAATACATGACAACTTCGTCATCACCATTGAATTTTAATAATTTTGTGCTTTCTCCGTTAGCTTCTACATTCCAGCTTTGGTCAGCCTCGTTGAAAACTAAGTCAACCGCTTTCTCATCGCCTTCCTTTTGGATATGGTATCCATCAACTTTTGTTTCTACGGTATAAACGCCGTCTTTACCATCGATTGTTTTAACGTTACCTACATCCGCTACAGGATTACTTCCGCTCCAAAATTCGATAGAGTTGATCACAAGGACATCAGCCAAAGCGGAAATCTCGTAAACCGGGACAATCCAGAAAGCAATGAACACTAGCTCATTAACAAACTTACTGTCGATGCTTCTATTCCACGTTAAAAGTTTGTTTGTTAAACCAAAAGATCCTATACAGGACGAAAATAGGATACTACTTGCCACCGTAGTCGCTAGTAATAAAGTTAAGCTTTTCTTTTTCATAATTTAATAATTAGTTATTACAAGGGACGAAGATAACAACTTTTTCATGATAAATAGTGGTTATAAAGGAATAAATGGAATAAGTGCCTTAATATTAGTCAGGCTTCTATAAGTACGTAGTTCTGGCGGAACTTATAATCATTAGACGCAGCAAATATAGCACTATTTTTAATTATAAAACAAAAAAGACTAATTTTTCGCATACGAATCTAAAACGACACCACCTAATTATTAAAATATTTAACAAACAATCTTTTCAACCATAATCTTTTTTAGTATGGAGCTATGGACATCAAAGAGGTATATGGTTTGAAATTCAAACATGAAGTTAGTGTATATGAGTAATAAACGGAGTTCCGCCAGAACGATGAAGAAGCGCTTTCATGGTAGTTAACCGAGGATTTATAATTATACATTAATGATTTAGAAGAGTGAATATTATAAGAAACGAGATCTAAAATAGTATGCCTTAAGTCTTATAATAGTAACAGCTATTTAATAAACAAAAAACGATTCTTATGTTGAAAATTGTAAGACCTGTCAGTTTTGTTCTATTGTCTGCAGCGTTTTGTTCCGGGGGTGTGGTTCATGCTTCTGATCGTGCGGCGATAACTCCGAGGGTAGGTATTTCCCAGCAAGAAGGTAGTTTGAAGGGAACGGTTAGTGACAGTTTTGGCCCTGTGGCTGGAGCGTCAATAGTTGTAAAAGGTACTACGAATGGTACTGTAACCGACATGAATGGTAATTTCGTGTTGGATGTGAAGAAAGGGGATGTGATCCAAGTATCCTTTATCGGTTATCTAACTCAAGAATTCAAATATAATGGAGAGCCTTCCATCAATGTATCCTTGCAGGAAGATACCCAGAAATTAGATGAGGTGATCGTTGTCGGTTATGGTACGCAACAGAAGGCGAACTTGTCGGGAGCGGTAGCCCAATTGGATAGCAAGGAGTTGACAAGCCGTCCTATCTCCAACGTGTCTTCCGGTCTTCAAGGTATGATGCCGGGTGTAACCGTTACCTCGGGTCAAGGCCGTCCGGGACAGGATGGTAGTACGATCCGTATCCGTGGTGTCGGTACTTTGAACTCTGCCAGCCCATATATCTTGATCGATGGTATCGAGAGTGGCTCCATGAATGATATCGATCCGAATGATATTGAGAGTATTTCTGTATTGAAAGACGCTTCTTCCGCCGCTATTTACGGTTCGAAGGCTTCTAATGGTGTTATCTTGATCACGACAAAACGTGGTAAGACGGGTGCTCCTCGTATCTCTTATAACGGATATGTGGGTGCCTCGAAAGCTACTTCCATGATTGATCGTGTCAGCTCAGCCGATTACGCACGTTTGTGGAATCGTTTCGAGCCGGGACGTTATAGTGACGAGGACATCCGGATGTTTGAGGATGGCTCTGATCCTTACGGACATCCTAATACGGACTGGAATGATGAGGCTTATCGGACAGGTTTGTTGCATAAACACAATGTTAGTATTACAGGAGGTGCGGAGAACGTGAAGTATATGGCTTCGGCCGGATATTTAGGGCAGACGGGTATCCTTCCTAACTCAGATCGTAAACAGTTTAATGGACGTACGAATCTGGATATGCAGTTGACGAAGAAACTGGCTGTTCGGATGAACATGTCTTTTATCAAGAATGACTTCTCGGATCCGAATGCTAGCTATTATGGTGGTTCTTCCGACCAGATTATCCGTCAATTGAATATTATTAGCCCGATGATCCCAGTCAAAGATAAGGATGGCAAATACGGACAAACTAACGATGGTAACCCTATCGCATGGTTGGATTCCGGGCAGACGGTGGATAATTGTAACCAGAATTTTACGGGGGCACTTTCTGTTGATTATGATATTATTGATGGGCTGAAGGCTACTGTGACGGGTGCCTATGTGAACGAGGACCAACGTCATACGGAGCGAGTTCTGAGCATACCGGATGATCCGGCATCTGCGTCTCGTACCACTTCCTTGGTTGAACGTTTCGTGAATTGGAAACGTTATAATTTCGATGCTTTGCTGAATTACAGCAAGAACTTTGGTCAGCATGGCTTGAAAGTGATGGTAGGTTATCATGCGGAGAAGTATGAGGTTAGCAAGAATCAGATGCAGAGGAATAATTTCCCGAGTAATAGCCTGAATGATATGGATGCCGGTGGGGCTTCTACACAAACAAATGATGGTTTGAGCCGAGAGCTTGCCATGCTTTCCTATTTTGGGCGTATTAATTATGATTTTGCGGGAAAATATTTATTAGAGGCAAACTTCCGTGCGGATGCTTCCTCTCGTTTTGCTCCGGGACATCGTTGGGGATATTTCCCTTCTTTCTCCGGTGCTTGGCGTATCAGCGAGGAGGAGTTTATGGAAAGTACGCATGATTGGTTGAGCAGTTTGAAGATTCGTGCTTCTTGGGGTATGTTAGGTAATCAAGACGCCTTAAATAAATCGAATCCTTGGGAGAACCAATATTATCCTTGGATGCAGACTTATAATTTGGATGGTAATTATCCTATGGGAGGCAACTTGACGACGGGATATTATCAGAAAGCCTATCGTATCGAGGATTTGTCATGGGAGAAATCTACGACTTGGGGTATTGGCTTGGATGCGGTTATTAATCATGTGACTTTCACGTTTGATTACTATGATCGCAAGACTACGGATATCATCATGGAGGTACCGGTCCCGACTGAGTTTGGCTTGGATCCTTATTTCGACAACGTGGGTTCTATGCGTAACCGAGGTGTCGAGGTACAGCTAGGTTATAACAATAAGTGGAATGACTGGTCATTGAATGTGATGGGAAATATGGCCTATAATAAGAACAAGATCGAGGATTTAGGAGGTGTAGACCGTATGACAAATCCTGATGACGGTGATTTGTGGCGTTTTGTTGGAAAGCCAATCGATTCTTACTATGTATATAAGGCTGATGGCTTTTTCCAATCTGACGCGGAGGCACAGCAATGGATGGATACCTATAAAGGAAAAGACGGCTACCCGTTCGGACAGGATTTTCAAGCCGGTGATTTACGTTATGTAGATACGAATGGAGATGGAAAGCTGGATGCGGATGACCGTGTATTGTCTAAGACTATCAATCCAGTTGTTACATTTGGTTTGAACTTGAATGTAGGCTATAAAGCATTTGACTTGACTTTGAACTTCACCGGTGCGGCTAATGTAGGTCGTGCGTTTACGAAAGAAGCGTTTGGTGAGTTCTCGGGTAGTGCCGGACATCCTTCTACTGCATGGCTGGATAGCTGGACACCGGAAAATACCAATGCAAGTATGCCGCGTGTAGCGGAGTCTAGAAAATCTCCGAGTGAGGCTTCTAACGTGATGTCTGATTTCTGGGTAATTAATACCAGTTACCTGCGTCTGAAGACATTGCAATTGGGATATACGCTTCCAAAGAGTGTGCTGAACGCTATCGGTTTGTCGAATGTACGTGTTTATTATTCTGCGGAGAATTTGTTTACGATAGATTCTATGCCATTGAACGTAGACCCGGAGACGGTTAGTTCCCGTTTGTCTAGCTACCCATTAGTGATGACAAATTCTTTTGGCGTAAATGTGACATTCTAATTAGTTAAGACCATTTAAATAGAAGATTTTATGAAACGATTATCAATATATATGTTGGCGGCTGGTATGGCTGCGTTATCTACTTCGTGTTCAGATTTTCTGGATACGGTGCCTAAGGATCAGTTGGCTCCTTCTACCACATGGCAGACAGAGGCGGATGCGAAGGGCTTCATAGTAGGCTGTTATAAGGATTTGCTAGATGGAAATACGTTGCTTTATCTGGATTGTGGCTCAGATATAGGCTATAATAATTTCCCTTGGGAAGGATTCCGCCCGTGGGGGGATGGGTCATTGTCTAGTTCTAATCCTGGGCAGATCCTTTATGATTACAAGTCGATTCGTAAGGCGAATACATTCTTGGAGAATGTAGACAAGGTGACGTTTTCTAGTGACGCTGTAAAAGCTAATTATGTGGCTCAAGCTAAAGCGATCCGTGCTTATAAGTATTTCTTGATGAATTGGTGGTATGGTGGTGTGCCTATTATTAGTTCTTATTCAAGTGCGGACGAGGCTAAAGTGGAACGCAATACGGAACAAGAGGTACGCGATTATATAGCTAAGGATTTAGACGAGGCCTTAGCTGGGATCGCGGAGGCTCCGGAGGCTCGTGGCTATATCGCTAAAGGTGCTGTTTTAGCTATCAAGATGCGTGAGGCTTTGTATTATGGTGATTGGCAAAAGGCAAAAGACGCAGCTAAGGCAATCATTGATTTGAAGCAGTATGAGTTGGATCCGGATTATACGAATCTTTTTAAGGTATCGGGAGTGGATTCTAAAGAGATAATCCTAGCGGATCAGAATATTGAGACGTTGGATGGATTGGGAACCATCGGGCAAATGTACAATAATGTAGACCAAGGCTGGTCTTCTATCGTCCCGACCCAGAATTTGGTGGATATGTATGAAATGTCTGATGGATTGACGAAAGAAGAGTCGAAGACTTATGACGCAAAGCATCCGTTCGCGAATCGTGACCCTCGTATGGCCATGACCATTTTATATCCGGGACGTGACTGGAGAGGTGATGTCTTGAATACTTTGGACGAGAAACTTCAAGATGGTACTGTCAACAAGAACTTCCCGACTTATACAGATAATGCTTCCAAGAGTGCTTTGACTTGGGCGAAATACTTGGATCCGATGGATCAATATGGAGATGTTTGGAGCTCGGGAGCTTGTCCGATCGTATTCCGTTATGCGGAGGTTCTATTGACGTATGCGGAGGCTGCGAATGAGTTGAGCGGTCCTTCTGATGAGATCTATGGTTATTTGAATCAGATCCGTCAGCGTGTAGGAATGCGGGAAGTGGATAAGGCTAAATATGGGACGAAGGATAAACTTCGTGAATTGATCCGTCGTGAGCGTACGGTAGAGTTGGCCGGCGAAGGCTTGCGTCGTGCGGACATCGTCCGTTGGCAGGAAGATGGAAAGATGCTTGCCGAGAAAGTCCTGAATGGTGATTTGTTACGTGTTACAGGAACGATTAATTATGGGGAGTCTGAGCCTACTAAACGTGCGGAAATCACGGGTACGGCTGTTATTGAGACTCGTCAGTTCTCTTCTCGTAACCGTTACTTGCCGATTCCTCAAACAAGCATGGATAAGAATCCAAACTTGAAACAGAATCCGGGGTATTAATTTCCTATAAAGATGTTAGATAAAGAAGGGGGAAGGCCGAGAGGTTTTCCCCTTTTTTAGTTACATTTGGCGGATACTGAGATTGTATGTCTCATGTGTGCTTTAAGTATATAAATTGATTCCGTTATGAAAAAGAAACTGATAGCTTTCGTTTGCTTTCTTCTCGTATCCTTGTCTGGTCTGCCCCAGTTGCCTGTACGGTTGAACGAGCGTCCGGTGGTGTTGAATACGTCTACCGGGGCATTAAAAGGGAAGATGGTAACTCCCAATCAGGAGTCCGGTTATCCTGTGGTATTGATCATCCCCGGCTCCGGCCCTACGGATATGGACGGGAACTCCGCCGCCTTGCCGGGTAAGAATAATTCCTTGAGATATTTGGCGGAAGGGCTGGCAGGGAAGGGGATTGCTTCCCTGCGTTATGATAAGCGGGGTATCGCTTCGAGTGCCTCGGCCGGAAAGGATGAGTATTCCATGCGTTTCGAGGACGGGATCAAGGACGCACGAGGCTGGATCGATTATTTAAGCAAGGACAAACGGATCTCCGGAATCTATGTGTTGGGGCATAGCGAGGGAGCGTTGGTCGGTATGGCGGCTTCGGTGGATAATCCGAAAGTGAAAGGATACATTTCGGTGGCGGGTGCGGGGCGTCCCGCTTATGAGATCATAGAGGAACAGATGGCCGGTCAACCGGAAGTGATCCGGAATATGGTGAGATCCATAAACACGTCCTTGAAGGAAGGGAAGCTCGTACCGGACGTGCCGATCGGTTTGCAAGCCCTGTTCCGCTCGTCGGTACAGCCTTATATGATCTCATGGTATACGTATAATCCGCAGGAAATCATCAAGAAACTAAAAGTCCCGGTGTTGATCTTGCAAGGGGATAAGGATATGCAAGTATCCGTAAAAGACGCCGAACTATTGAAGCGATCTCAACCTTCGGCCGATTACCATTTGATCGGGAATATGAACCATCTGATGAAGACTTGCGATACGATGGATCAGCAAAAACAGATGGCTACCTATACCGATCCGGCCCTTCCGTTGCATAAGGATGTGCTGATATTAATTGAAAAGTTTGTGAGTAAACCTTGAACTGTTGTATCTTTGCGGTCATAAATTAAAGAGACAGTATGATTTCGGTTGAAGGACTAACAGTGGAGTTTGGCGGTTTTACGCTTTTTGATGATATTTCTTTTGTGGTAAACAAGAAGGACCGTATCGCTTTGGTGGGCAAGAACGGAGCGGGCAAATCTACAATGTTGAAAATATTCGCAGGCCTGCAATCGCCGACTTCTGGAACTGTTAGCGTACCGAAGGAGGTCACGATCGGATACCTGCCCCAGCACATGCAATTGGTGGATACCCGTACGGTTCGGGAGGAGGCGGAATGCGCTTTCGAGCATATCCATGAGATGGAGGAGGAGATCAATCGCTTGAATACTCAATTGGCGGAGCGTACGGATTATGACTCCGAGGGCTATCAAAAGCTGATTGATCGTGTCACGTATCTATCGGAGCATTTCCAGATGATGGGAGGAAACAACTACCATGCGGAGTTGGAGCGTACATTGGCCGGACTAGGTTTTAGCCGTAGCGATTTCGACCGCCCGACGTCTGAGTTCAGCGGAGGCTGGCGCATGCGTATCGAGTTGGCGAAGCTCTTACTCCGTAGGCCGGACGTGTTGCTGCTGGATGAGCCGACGAACCATCTGGATATCGAGTCCATCCAATGGTTGGAGAACTTTATCGCTACCCGTGCCAACGCTGTGATCTTAGTGTCGCACGACCGTGCCTTTATCGATAATACGACTTTCCGGACCTTGGAGATCGAACTAGGTAAGGTCTACGATTATAAGGTAAAATATTCGGAGTACGTCGTACTTCGCCGTGAACGCCGTGAGCAGCAGCAGCGCGCTTATGAGAACCAACAGAAGAAATTGGCCGATACCGAGGCGTTTATCGAGCGTTTTCGTTATAAAGCCACGAAGTCCGTACAGGTACAATCCCGCATCAAACAATTGGAAAAAGTGGAACGTATTGAGGTAGACGATGTGGATACAGCCATGTTGCGGCTGAAATTTCCGCCCGCTCCCCGTTCCGGTTCTTATCCGGTGATCTGCGAGGAGGTGGCGAAGCGTTATGGCGATCATCTGATCTTCGATCATGTGACGCTTACGATCAACCGGGGTGATAAAGTCGCTTTTGTCGGAAAGAACGGTGAGGGTAAATCTACCTTGGTGAAATGTATCATGGGAGAGATTACCGATTTCACCGGAAAGCTCCAATTAGGCCATAACGTGAAGATCGGTTACTTCGCCCAGAACCAAGCGCAGCTATTGAACGAGAACCTTACCGTTTTCGATACGATCGATTACGTAGCCCAAGGGGATATCCGTTTGAAGATACGGGATATCCTAGGTGCTTTCATGTTTGGCGGCGAGGCCTCCGATAAGAAGGTGAAAGTCCTGTCGGGTGGCGAGCGTACCCGTTTGGCGATGATCCGCTTGTTATTGGAGCCGGTCAACCTGCTGATTCTCGATGAGCCGACGAACCACTTGGATATGCGTTCGAAAGACGTGCTGAAAGACGCCTTGAGGGAGTTCGACGGCACGGTGATCGTGGTTTCCCACGACCGTGAGTTCTTGGATGGCCTAGTCGATAAGGTCTATGAGTTCGGTAACCAGAAAGTCGTCGAGCATTTAGGCGGCATCTATAATTTCTTGGAGCATAAGAAAATGGATAGCTTGCGTGAATTGGAACGTTCTACTGGGACGAGTACTTCCATGTCCGGTACCGGTGAGGCTCAGGTATCCCATAACAAGCTCTCCTATGAGGCAAGGAAGGAACTGAGTAAAGTGATTAAGAAAGCGGAGAAAGCTGTTGCCGAGGCCGAGGCCCGTATCTCGGAGCTTGAGAATGGCATTGCCGTTATCGAGGCGAAGCTGGCTACGCCGGAAGGTGCCTCCGACGCTTCTCTCTACGGTGAATATTCTGCCCTAAAAAAAGAACTTTCCGATGCGATGGATCTATGGACCGAACGGACAATGGAGTTGGAAGAGTTGAATACGCAGGATTCATGAAAAGGCTGCTAGCCAGTGAAAGGCAGCTTATCTGATCTTTTTGATTCAAATACTCCTGTTTTCGTGACAAGTGCTTGCCGTTGATGATGCGAAATAGCGGAAGAGAGAGTGCGAGAGCTGGCTTTTAAAAGGGAGAATATCCCTTTTCCCATGCGTGATAGGCCGCATTGGGCTACGCCAGTACTGCCATCGGCCGACGCATATGCCGCCGTTGGGCATCGTGACTACTCAAGAATAGGGTTATGACTACTCGTGAATAGGCATTCTTACCCTGCTAGAACCGTATTGTAACCCTATAAATGATACCAATCTCTCCCTTTGATATGAATTAGGATGAATTGATTTCGCTAGAATAAAAGGCTGTTTTGGGGTATGGTGTTGGCCATTAGTTGATTACTGAAATTTTCTTTCGGATTTAGAGGCGAGCTGTACTTAGGGCCCGGAATATTCGATTCTCCGGAGGTTCGGATTACAAAGTGTCATTTTGATTATTCTTTGAAAATAACCTCTAATAGCTTACTCGTTTTAAAAAGAAAGTCCTTAACTTTGCTATCCAAAGAAACGCGAAAGCTTAAAACACATATCATGTTAACACAGATCATTAATGGAAAGATTCTTACCCCGCAAGGCTGGCTGAAAGACGGCTCGGTATTGATAAGCGACGGGAAGATTTTAGAAGTGACAAACTGCGACTTAGCGGTAGTGGGGGCAACCTTGATAGACGCCAAAGGTATGTACATCGTCCCCGGAGGCGTGGAAATTCACGTGCACGGAGGTGGAGGCCGTGATTTTATGGAAGGCACCGAGGAAGCTTTCCGTGCGGCGGTGGCCACACACATGAAACACGGTACTACCAGTATCTTCCCCACCTTATCCTCTTCTACCATCCCGATGATCCGTGCCGCCGCCGAGACCACCGAGAAACTGATGGCCGAGAAAGATAGCCCGGTTCTGGGGCTTCACTTAGAAGGACATTATTTCAATATGAAAATGGCTGGTGGACAAATCCCTGAGAACATCAAGAATCCCGATCCCGAGGAATATATCCCTTTGCTGGAGGAAACGCATTGTATCAAGCGCTGGGATGCCGCTCCGGAACTTCCGGGAGCGATGCAGTTTGGTAAATATATCACCTCGAAAGGCGTGCTCGCCTCGGTAGGGCATACCCAAGCCGAGTTTGAGGATATCCTGACCGCTTATGAGGTAGGTTATACCCACGCCACCCATTTCTATAACGCCATGCCGGGCTTCCATAAACGCCGCGAGTATAAGTATGAGGGAACGGTGGAAAGTATCTATCTGCTCGATGATATGACCGTCGAGGTCGTGGCCGATGGTATCCATGTGCCGCCTACGATCCTTCGTCTGGTCTATAAGATAAAAGGTGTGGAACGCACTTGTCTGATCACGGATGCCTTGGCTTGCGCTGCCAGTGATAGCCAAGTCGCTTTCGATCCCCGTGTCATCATCGAGGATGGCGTGTGTAAGTTGGCCGACCGCTCGGCCTTGGCGGGTAGTGTCGCCACGATGGACCGCCTGATCCGTACGATGGTGCAGAAGGCCGAGATCCCCTTGGAGGATGCCGTGCGTATGGCCTCGGAGACTCCCGCCCGTATCATGGGCGTATCCGATCGCAAGGGAACGTTGCAGCGGGGCAAAGACGCCGATATCGTCTTGTTGGACCGTGACTTGAATGTCCGTGCGGTCTGGGCGATGGGTAAGTTGGTTGAAGGTACGAATAAACTATTCTAAGCAAGAACGATTATGTTGACACAGATTATAAATGGCCATATCCTTACGCCGCAAGGATGGATGAAGGATGGTTCCGTATTGATTAGCGACGGGAAGATATTGGAGGTTACAAATAGCGATTTAGCGGTGATTGGCGCCAAGGTGGTGGATGCGAAAGGAATGTCGATCGTTCCCGGTTTCGTGGCGATGAATATCCATGGCGGTGGGGGCTTCGACTTCTCCGAATGTACGGAAGAGGCTTTCCACGGTGCGGTAGCTGCCCATCAGAAGCATGGGGCCACGACGATATTCCCTACCGTGTTGGCTCCGGAAATCGGGGTGATCGATAAGGCGGTGGCCGTATGCGAGGAGATGATGAGGAAAAAAGACGGCCCTATCTTGGGATTGCATATCGAGGGACCGTATCTGAATCCGAAGATGGCGGCGAGCCTGTTTATCGATAAGGAGAATCCCGCCGACCCGAAAGAATATAAAGAGATATTGGAACGCACGGATTGCATCAAGCGCTGGGATTCCAGCCCGGAGATACCGGGTGCGCTTGAGTTCGCCCAATACTTGAAGTCGAGGGGAATCCTATCCGCTATCTCGCATACGGAAGCGGAGTTTGATGATATTAAGACCGCTTACAATGCCGGTTTCACGCATGCGGCTCATTTCTATAACGCCATGCCTGGTTTCCATAAGCGTCGTGAATATAAGTACGAGGGAACGGTGGAAAGTGTTTTCTTGATGGACGATATGACGGTAGAGGTGATTGCTGACGGGCGTCATTTACCCTCTACGATCCTCCGATTGGTCTATAAGTTGAAAGGAGTGGAACGTACTTGCTTGGTTACGGACGCTCTCTCATGCGCAGCCAACGAGGGTAAGCCGTTATCCGATCCCCGCATTATCATTGAGGATGGCGTATGCAAGTTGGCGGATCATTCTTCATTGGTGGGAAGTATCGCCACGATGGACGTACTGGTACGTACGATGGTGCAGAAGGCTGACATTCCTTTGGCCGATGCAGTCCGTATGGCTTCCGAGACTCCGGCCCGCCTGATGGGGGTAAGCGATCGCACCGGAACCTTGCAAAGAGGGAAGGATGCGGATATCGTGATCTTGGATCGTAAGTTGAACGTGCGTGCGGTATGGAGCATGGGAAACTTAGTTCCGGAGACAAATACATTGGTCTAAACACGTTAATAATAAAGAGAGGGGCTGTCTTGGCTGGCCGGGACGGTCCTTTTTTATTTTTAGGCGATATAGATCAAACCTTTCGGTTAATAAATTTGTTCTATCAACGTATGGCGAAATCAGTACTTATTTCATATATTTGTGATTCAAGTAAGATTGTAATACTAAATCAATAATTAAACATGAAAACGAACCTTAGTTCTCAAATTACTCTGACGCGTATACCGTTGCGGTATTATCGCCCGGAAAATGCTTTCGAGCATTCAGTTTTAACCCGTTTGGAAAAGATTCCGACAAACATTTATGAATCGGCCGAGGAAGGTTCTTTCGCTATCGCTAAAGAGATAGCAACACAAATCCGTAAAAAACAAGATATCGGTAAGCCCTTCGTGATCGCTTTACCCGGCGGACGTTCTCCGCTAAGCGTTTACAAGGAGTTGATCCGTATGCATAAAGAGGAGAAATTAAGTTTTCGCAACGTGATCGCTTTCGTGGAATATGAGTTCTATCCATTGGCTAATCCCAGTGCCGGAAATCTGGCTCGCCTAAAAGAGGAGTTATTCGATCAGGTCGATATCGATCCGGCGAATATCTATTGCCCGGACGGAAGCATGCCGAAAGACGCTATCCTTGATTTCTGCCGCCAGTATGAGGAGACGATCCAATCCGTGGGAGGTATCGATTGCATGTTGCTAGGTATCGGTAACTCCAGCAATATCATGTTCAACGTGGGTGGAACGACGATCAGCTCGCGTACCCGTATGGTCTTGTTGGAAGGCGCTTCTCGCAAGGAGGCTGCCCGTACGTTCCCTTCGCAGGAGAATGTCCCGGCAGGTATCATCACGATGGGTATCTCTACGATGATGAACGCCCGCAGCGTGATCTTGATGGCTTGGGGCGAGGATAAGGCTAGCATTGTCGCTAAGACCGTTGAGGGCAAGGTTAGCGATGCCGTTCCTTCCAGCTATTTGCAGAATCATCCGAACGCCAAGGTCGTGATCGATCTTTCCGCCGCTTATGACTTGACTCGTATCAGTCATCCTTGGTTGGTGACTAGCTGCGAGTGGGATAATAAGTTGATCCGCCGTGCGATCGTTTGGTTGTGTCAGTTGACGGACAAACCGATCTTGAAATTGACAAACAAGGATTATAGCGAGCACGGATTGGGTGAGCTATTGGCGTTATATGGTTCCGCTTACAACGTAAATATCAAGATATTCAACGATATCCAGCATACGATTACCGGATGGCCGGGTGGCAAGCCGAACGCCGACGATTCCAATCGTCCGGAGCGTGCTAACCCGTATCCGAAGAAAGTGATCGTATTCAGTCCGCACCCGGATGATGACGTGATCTCCATGGGCGGAACCTTGCGTCGTTTGTGCGACCAGCATCATGATGTGCATGTGGCTTACGAGACTTCCGGTAATATTGCCGTAGGCGACGAGGAGGTAATCCGTTATTGCGAGTATTTGCGTGATGTATGTGAGAAATACTCTCCCGACTCGGCCGTGAAGGATAAGGCGAACGAGATCATCAACTACCTGCGTTACGAGAAGGTGGAGAACGGCGAGCCGGAGCGGAAGGATGTCCTCTTTATGAAAGGAACGATCCGTCGGGAGGAGGCCCGTCACGGTTGCCGCTACTCGGGCGTGAAGGACGATCATGTTCATTTCTTGGATCTTCCGTTCTACGAGACCGGATTAGTGAAAAAGAATGATTTGAGTGAGGTCGACAAGGATATCGTAAAGGCCCTGTTGCTCGAGATCAAGCCGGATCAAATGTTTGTCGCCGGTGACTTGGCTGACCCGCACGGAACCCACAAGGTTTGTCTGGATGCCGTACTGGCCGCTATCGACGAGGTGAAAGACGAGGAATGGATGAAGAACTGCCGTGTATGGATGTATCGCGGCGCATGGGCAGAATGGGAAATGGACCATATTGAGATGGCCGTACCTATCAGTCCGGAGGAGTTGCGCTTCAAACGTAACGCTATTTTGAAGCATCAATCGCAGGCCGAGAGCGCTCCGTATCTGGGTGACGACGAGCGTTTGTTCTGGCAGCGTGCCGAAGATCGCAACCGTGCTACCGCGGAGTTGTATCGCCAATTAGGTTTGGCTTCTTATGAGGCGATCGAGGCGTTTGTACAATATATCCCGTTGAGATAATATCTAGCGATAGAATAATCTGAAAGCCCTATCTGATTAAGTTCGGATAGGGCTTTTTGTTTTTGTGTTATTTTTTTCGTGTGGGCGTAAGTATATCTGTTTCTATGATCGTATATAGACAAAGGAGAAGCCTTGAACTGTCTAATATAATACAAGAAATGTCCACGTTGAGCATGAAAGACTATATTATTAAGAACCATGAGTTAGATAAATTTAAATTATTATATCTGGAGAATGCCCCCAGACTGATCTTTTATGCCTCGAAATATGTGGATAGCGATACGGCGGAAGATTTAGTGCATGATATATTCATCAAGATCTGGCAAAAGAAAGAGATTTATTCCGTGGAAGAAGGCTTGAAGACATACCTATTCCGTTCCGTTCAAAATGCTTGCCTCGATTACCTAAAGCATAAATCAATAGAAAAGACTTATGCGGATGAGGTTGCTCGTAGACTAAAGATAGAGGAGATAGATTATTATAATCGGTTGGATGCGGCGGAGCTGGAGAAAGAGCGTCTGGACTCCGTTTACCGGGAAATAGCCAAGTTACCGGACAGATGCCGAGAGGTTTTTACGTTGGCTTATGTGGACGGGAAGAAATCAGTGGAGATCGCAGGAATGCTAAATATCTCTCAACGTACGGTAGAGGCGCAACTCTATAAAGGATTGAAGATCATACGGAATGTGTTGGTGCTTCTGGCACTGATTTTATTTTTTAGATGAAAATACGGTAGAATACGTAAGTAAAAAGAGGGAACCGGTCGTATATATTATAAATGAAACAGAAAATGGAATCTAATAATTCGATAGAAGAACTGATCATACGCTATTTGCAGAACGAGATTCAGGAGGATGAACTTCGGGTGTTGGATGCTTGGATTCACGAGAGTGACGCTAATAAATCCCACTTCTTTGAGCTTAAGGGGCTTTTTGACACTCGGAAAGAAGTGGCGTTCTTGAACCATTATTCCGTGGAGCGTAGTTGGGAGCGAATGGCTGGAAAGCTGGATGCGATCTCTGGCGTATCTGTGAAATCCAAGGTCCTTGGCAAACAGTTCTGGCTTTCATTCTTGAGATATGCGGCGATTATCGTAATCGCTATGGGAATAGGTGTGGGTATGAATCAATGGATAAGCAATCGTTTATATGCTGGCGATACGGAATATAACGAGATTGTAGTGGAAAAAGGCGGACGTGCGAACACGCTATTGCTATCCGACGGCAGTAAGATCATACTCAATGCCTCCACCCGTTTTAAATACCCCACCTCTTTTAATGGAGATGAGCGTGTGGTTCATCTGGAGGGTGAGGCCTATTTCGAGGTTGCGAAGAATCATTCGAAACCTTTCATCGTAAAACTAAAGAACCAACAAATCACGGTACTCGGAACCTCATTCAATATACAGGCTTTCAACGATGATCGTTTTAGCGTCACCACCTTATTAAGTGGTAGTATCCTATTGGAATCTTTTGACGCTCAAGGACGGAAAATGAGTAGTATGAAGCTAAAGCCGAACCAGCAAGCCCGGTCGGATAACCGGACCGGCTCTATTTTCTTGTCAGAGACAGATGCCTCGATCTCGAACGCTTGGGTAGGTGGGAAATATCGTTTCAAGGATGAGACCTTAGTCTCTATCGTAAAACGTATGGAGAATTACTATGGGGTAAATATCCGCTTGGCGCATGACAGTCTGCGGAACATCCGCTACACAGGAACCTTCTCCTTGGATCAAGGTATACAAGAGGTGCTAGATATTATTAACTCGGAGAAACAATTCACTTTCACGAAAGACGGAAAAGATATCCTGATATCGGCGAGGAGCAAATAACAAAATAATAGATGTATAACCTTAAACATTCGAATTGCCTATGACAAATACCTGATCACAAAAAAGAATCGGGACTGACACCACTCACCCCCGATTCTTAGACGTTCATTATTCGTTTAATCACCTTTATCGCTGTCCTCTAAAAAGTAGCGAGCAAGGTAAGTCATTAATAAAAAATAATTACAAACTTATGGAAAAAGTCTGGAATAGCGATGAGCTATTGCCTAAAAAAATTAAATCAATCATGAAGATCACATTGCTTTTTTTAATACTGGGTATATTGCATGTCTCGGCGGATACCTATGCGCAAAAAGCTCAAGTTACGGTAGAAGTAAAGAACGGGACGTTCTATGATGTCGTCTCGGAGATTGAGAAACAGACCGAGTTCATGTTTTTCTATAAGAGCGAGGATATTGATAATAGTAAGCAGGTGGATATACAGGTGAAGAATCGCCAAGTCACCGACGTGTTGAATGAGTTGTTGAAAAACACGAACTTGACCTACCGCATATCAGGTAAGCACATCACGATCTTGAAGAAAGACGCCGTACAGCAACAAAAGAAAAAGATCTCCGGTATCGTTACGGATCCGGATGGCATACCGGTTATCGGGGCCAATGTCGTGATTAAGGGTACGACGGTCGGTACGGTTACGGATCTGGATGGAAAGTTTAGCTTGGATGCGGCTAATAACGATATCCTGTCATTTTCCTATATCGGCTATGCGGAGCAAGAGATCGAGGTCGGGAATCGTACACTGTTTAACGTGAAGTTGGCCGAGGATTATAAGGCGCTTGAAGAGGTCGTTGTCGTTGGATATGGTACGATGTTGAAACGAAACTTGTCGACATCAGTGGGTTCCGTAGACTCGGAGAAGTTATTGGAGCGTCCGAATGCCACGAACGTATTCCAAGGATTGGCCGGAAAGGTGGCTGGTGTTAATATCGCCTTGAATTCTGGTGCACCGGGTGGTAGTCCTGCGATAAAAATCCGTGGTATCGGTTCTTTGAATTCTTCTAATACACCGCTATATGTGGTCGATGGTGTGGTTGGCATGGATCCGGACCAGATTGATCCGAATATTGTCCAGTCTATCGATATCTTGAAAGACGCTACTTCCTCTTCTATTTATGGTGCGAGAGGTGCGAATGGCGTTGTGGTGATAACAACAAAGGAAGGTAAGAAAAATACGACGAATATCTCGTATAATACAGTTCTGTCAGCAGGAACGTTAGCTCGTAAAGTCGATGTCTTAAATGCGGAAGAGGCTTTGGATGTATTCAAGCGTGCTTATGAGGCTCAACCGGGACGTATCGCTCCCCATCTGGATCCGAGCAATATGTTTACGCATAAGAATGACCTGTTCAATCCGGACGGGACTCCGAAATATGATACGGATTGGCAGGATGCCGTGACTCGTACGGCTTTTTCTCATCAGCATTCACTTAGTTTCTCTGGAGGAAGCGATAAGCTGACCGCTGTGGCGAATGTAAGTTACAAAGATAATCAAGGTATAATGTTGGAGACCTATAAACGTCAGTTAAACGCATTTATCAATGTCGGATGGGATTTGAAAGAATGGTTCCATTTACAGGCCATGTTGAATGTTGGATCTAGTAATGCCCGAAACTCGGAGAATGCGATCTCTCGGTATACATTGGAAGCATTACCGTTCCTTCCGGTTCAATATGAGGATGGTACCTATTCCCGTAAAGGAGATTATCCAGGTGCGGAAGATACGGAGAATCCCGTGAGGATTTTAAAGGAACGTAAGAATATCGATAAGAATCAGTACACGTTGGCTAACGTGATTGGTACGTTTAAGATTACCTCTTGGTTAAAGTTAACGACTAGCTTCAGCCGCCAGGATGGTTCTTATATCAATTCATCTTATAACCCGAGTACCTTATTCGGCTATGGAGATACTCAAAAGGGTAAAGCGGAGAAAGCACATCGAAATACGATGTCGTGGACGAATGAGGACTACTTGACTTTTGATAAAAGCTGGAATAAGCATAACTTGAATGTCGTAGCGGGAGCCAGTTGGTATTACTCAAAAACAGAGAAAAGCGAGCTAGGGGCCGAGAATTTCTTCGATGATTATTTTGAGTACAATAATATGGGAGTCGGCACCGTACGTTCTAAGGTTGGCTCAGACTATACGGATAATAAAATGAATTCTTACTATGCCCGTATCAACTATAATTTTGACAATCGTTACTTATTGGGCGCTTCTTTCCGTGAGGATGGTTCTTCTCGTTTTGGCTTGAATAACCAATATGGTTTCTTTCCTTCATTCTCGGCCGCTTGGCGTGTATCCAATGAGAATTTCTTCGAGAACGCAAAAAAGGTGATTGATGATATGAAAGTCCGTTTGAGCTACGGTACGGTGGGTAACGCGGAAATCGGTGATTATGCGTCTATGGCACGTTATGAGAATAAACGCCTTCCTTTTGGCAAGGATATGACGACGATCGTTACGTTGAAAAGTATGGCAAATCCGGATTTACGCTGGGAGAAATCCAGACAACTTGATGCGGGTATCGATTTGAGTTTCTTTAATGGGCGTATCGAGTTTATGGCGGATTATTATCATAAGATTACGACTGATTTATTGTATGAGCTACAATTGCCTTCTAACTCGGGATATGAGAAAACTATGACAAATCTGGGTAAGATCCGTAATCAAGGTCTTGAGATGAGCTTGAATACACGCAATATCCAAAGCCGTGATTTCTTATGGACTACCTCTTGGAATTATACGATGAACCGATCGATGGTACTGGATATAAATGATAATATCATTGGTAAATGGGGAGGACGTATTGAAGAGGGACATCCTTTAAATGCCCTTTACGGCTATGTTCGCCTAGGTACATGGGGAACCGATGAGGCGGAAGAAGCCGCTAAATATAATAAGAAACCCGGCGATATCAAGTATTGGGACAAAAATGGTAATGGAATGAAGGATGGTGAAGACCAAGACTATATCGGAAATGGCGCTCCTAAATTCGAGATGAATATGACAAATACATTCTCGTGGAAAGGCTTCACGTTTATGTTTGATTTACAATGGGTGTATGGTAATAAGTTGATTAACTTCACTCGCCAGTTGATGGGTAACCGTGTGACATTCTCCAATGCTTATGCGGACATTCCGGTGAACGCTTGGACGCCGGAAAACCAAAACACGATGGTGCCTAGCTTGCGCCTTCCGGGAGATGGATATGAGAATGACGTAGATTCTTGGAGTTGTGAGCCGGGTTCGTTCTTGCGTTTACGTAATATCGGCTTGAAATATGACTTTAGTTCCCGTATGCTTTCTGCCGCTCACATCAAGAGTTTATCCTTGGAATTCAATGTGGAGAATGCGTTCTTGATTACGAACTATTCTGGTAGTGATCCGGAGGTGACGAGTTATGATGCTGTATTTGAGCAAGGAGTGGATTTTTATACCTATCCCAAACCTCGTACGTATTCATTTACTTTAGGTGTTAATTTCTAATTGTTTAATCTTTACTTCGTAAAAAACTAAGATATGAAAAATAAAGCGCATGTATGGATGTGTGGCTTGCTTTCTGCGACAATGGCTTTTACATCCTGTACGAATTTTTTAGAGGAAGACCCGAAAACCTTCTTGAGTCCTTCTGAATATTATACGACAGAGAACCAGATAAAGGCGGCTGTGGATGGCACTTATGACGGGCTTGATGATCTGTTGAGTTCCGACCTCGAGATTGCTACAGTTCACCTTTTTAACTTGGAATATCTTGTAGGTACTAGTTATCGTCCTCGTGCGGCCGGTAATGAGCAGAACCAGTTCTTGTTGCTTTCCGGTTTGGAAGAGAGTAACGGCATTATTCGTAACTTCTGGAAGGCTACTTTCTTTCCTTTGGAAAATTGTAATAGCGTGATTCAAAATGTTTCCGCTACGGATATTATTAGCGAGAGCCAGAAAGCGAAGTATCTGGGAGAGGCTTATTTCTTGCGGGCATATTACTATTTCCAAGGGGTACAATTATTCGGGGATATCCCGTTGAAGACGGAACCTACGATAGACTTGAATACGGTGAAGATCCCCAGGTCTCCTAAGGAAGATATTTATAACCAGATCGTGGAAGACTTGAAAAAGGCGGAGCAGTCCGGGCTGGATTGGAGTGATAAAACAGGCCATGTCTCTATGGGAGCGATCAAGACCCTTTTAGCTAAGGTTTATTTGACAATGGCAGGTTATCCGCTTCAAAAAGGAAATGAGTATTATCAATTGGCTTACGAGAAAGCCAAGGAGGTTATTGATAGTGGAGCCTTTAGCTTGTTCGCTGATTATAAGGATTTGCGTGCGTCAGAGAACGAAAATAGTGGTGAGCATATTTTTATGATCCAGCGTGAGGCGCAAGATGCCGGGGCTCCTTTCCATTTTGGCCTTTTGCCTTATCCGGAACAACCGATTTCCATTACTCCGGCTTATGGGGGTGGTTTGGCTCCTCGTAAAGAGTTTTATGAAAGTTATGATGACCAAGATATTCGTAAACGGAATGAGGAGTTTTTCTATACTTCTAAACCCAAATATGGTGATCCGGAGACAACGATTACTTTGGATGTTCCTTATTTATGCAAATATTGGGATGAGAATGCCGAATCTACAGGAAAGAGCGGGGCGAATATTCCGGTTTACCGTTATGCGGACGTTCTATTAATGTGTGCGGAGGCAAAAGCTACCTTGGATGGTGGATCTACTTCCGACGCTATAGCTGTGGATGCTTATTTCCAAGTTCGTCACCGTGCGTTGCCCAATGAGGCGAGACCGACTTCAATCACGGTTGATCAAGTATTGAAAGAACGTGCGTGGGAACTCTGTTATGAGTTTACAGGATGGTATGATATGTTGCGTACTCACCGTGCGTTTGATCCGGTTTCGAAGCAAATGGTTGATTTATTCGGCTATCAGGCGGTTAATCATACGTATCCGTTTAAAGAATCGGATTTGGTTTTCCCGGTACCTTTGCGTGAGAAAGAACTGAACCCTCTGCTTGGTGAGGATGTCGTTCGCTAAAAGTAAGCGGGCGATTCTCTAGACTAGAGGTGTGTGGAAGGATATTACTATCCGTAGTAATCCGGATTATTATCCATGATAAATACGATTACTATTGATAGTAATATTTTTTAACACGGTATATATTATTCATCACAGAAAATTAGAGAAGAGAGAAATAGAGATGAAAAGATATGTTTTGTTTGTCTGTTTGCTTTTATCAGGTCTTGCAGGAGTATATGCTCAGTCGATAGCTCCGTTTCAGAAAGGAGATCGGATCGCCTTCGTGGGAAACAGCATTACTTGCGGTGGGCATTATCATTCATATATCTGGCTGTATTATATGACCCGTTTCCCGGATCAACGCATCGATATCTTTAACGAGGGAGTAGGTGGGGATGTAGCCGAGATGATTTACCAGCGGTTGGATAAGGTTTTCGAACATGAGCCTACGGTGGTGACGCTATCTTTTGGCATGAACGATGTCGGCTATATGGATTTTCGGAAGCCGGGGGCGGATACGATCGCCCGGAACCGGGTAGAGAAAGCTTGCCGGGATTATGCCCTTATCGAGGAGGTCTATAAGAAGTATCCGGAGGTGAGGAAAATCTTGATCGGAAGCTCTCCTTATGACGAGACTTCTCGTTTCAATAAGGTCGCTTTCCCGGGGAAGAATACGCCAATCTTGGAGATCGTGGATTTCCTGAATGCCCGGGCCCGGGAGAATCAATGGGGATTCGTGGATTTTAACCGCCCGATGGTAGCGATCAACCAATGGGAGCAAGCGGAGGATTCCATGTATACCTTATGCGGGAAGGATCGTATACATCCCTCTACGGACGGGCATCTGGTCATGGCTTATCTCTTCTTGAAGGCGCAAGGTCTGGCCGGTAAGCCGGTAGCCGATATCCGGATAGACGGAGCGGGGAAAAAGGTGACTCGCTCGGATAATTGCCGTGTCTCGGATTTGTCTGTTTCCTCGGATAACCTTACTTTTACGTACGAGGCGAAATCGCTTCCGTATCCTATCGATACCTCTTATTATGATAATGAGAAACATACGCAGGCAGATGCCTTGAGTGTTATCCCTTTTATGGATGAGATGAATTATGAGGGATTGTCCGTGAGCGGTTTGTCGGATGGATATTACGGGTTGACGATCGGTGGGGAGTTTATCGGTCGTTTTACGGCGAGGGAGTTGGAGCGAGGTATCAATATGGCTCTTCTTCAGAATACCCCGCAGTATAAACAAGCGATGAAGATCCGCCAGATGAACGAGGAACGCTGGTTGAAAGAGCGTAAGATGCGTGAATTTTATTGGGTGGAATATAACTTGATGCGGAAGACGGGCATGCTTTGGGCCTGCAACGAGGCTGCCGTGGACACCTTGCGCAAATACCGTCCCCACGACATCTTCTTGCAATGGAACGGCGCCCTTTGGCTACAATACATGCACAAGGGGATTCGTGAGGATTGCGTGAATGAGCAACAGGATCTGGTTAACCAGATCTATGAGCAAAATAAACCAATCCCCTTGCAGATAGAGATCAAGAAATTTACAGACTTGTAGAGACGGGGCGTGCCCCGTCTCCCACCGACTGGAAGTATTCTAAATGTGAATTAATAGTACATATTATATGAAAAAGAAACTAGCGATATTCGTATTAAGCCAATTCTTGTTGGCCGGTTGGGCGGATGCCCAACAAGCCTATTTCATCGATGGCTATCATGGCGGTATCTACGGGCATTACCCGGTGGGACAAACCGCCTTTATCGCCCAGAAATTAAGGCAGAATCCCAACTGGAATATCAATATCGAGATCGAGCCTGAATCATGGGAAGTCGTACGGCAACGAGACCCTGAAGGTTACGAGGCTTTCAAGCGCTTATTTAAGGATCAATCCGTGGAGAGTGGGCGGATCGAGTACGTAAACCCGACCTATGCCCAAAGTTATTTCTTCGGGACATCCGGCGAGAGCGCTATCCGCCAATTCGAATATGGAATGCGGCTAATCCGGAAACATTTCCCTGAGGCGGTATTCACCACCTATTCGGCGGAGGAGCCTTGCTTTACCAGTTGCCTGCCTTATATATTGAAGTCATTCGGCTTCTCGTATGCCTCTACTAAGAACCCGAATACGATGTGGGGTGGCTACGTAAGCGCCTACGGAGGTGAGTTGGTGAATTGGGTAGGGCCGGATGGTACGAGACTTACCACCGTCCCCCGTTACGCCTGCGAGGATTTACAACCCGGCTCTTGCTGGCAATCCATCTCGTGGTTCAATACGGAGGACTACATCCATAAATGCTTGGATGCCGGCATCCAGCACCCGGTCGGCATGTGTATCCAAGATGCCTCATGGAGCCATGGTTGGGATAAAGGCCCTTGGCTGGGACAGGATACGACGGGCTATTATACGCCGACCGCCTATAAGACTTGGCGGAATTACATCCAAGACTGTTCCGTCGGGACTACTCGGGATGATTGGCATTTCTCGCAAGAGGATGTCCTAGGTGGCTTGATGTGGGGAACGCAGGTCATGCAGCGTTTGGCCGGAGAGGTACGGGTAGCCGAGAACGCTATCGTGCGTGCGGAGAAAATGGCGGCTTACGCTCGCTTATACAAAGGCATGGAATGGCCGACTGAACGTATCGATGAGGGATGGCGCACGCTTCTATTGTCCCAGCATCATGATTGCTGGATCGTTCCTTACAATCAACTACAAGGGAAAAAGACATGGGCGGAGACGGTTACGGATTGGACTGGGGTGACCATTCAAAACAGCCGTCAGATAATTGATAACGCCTTGTCCTTATTGAAAGAAAAGGAAGGTGAATCCACGGTGTACGTATATAATACCTTGGCTACCGACCGGAATGAATTGGTGGCGGTGGAAGTCCCCGTCTCATGGAGAAACTCGGATTGGGTGGTTCTTGATAAGCAAGGAAAGAAACAACCGGTTCAATGGTTGACGGAAGACGGCATTTCAAAACTCCTGTTCCGTGCGCAAGTCCCCTCGGCCGGTTATGCCTCTTATGCGATCCGGAAGGCAGAGGATAAACAGTCCGGAACCTTGAAGGCTGAGAGACAGAAAGACGGTACGTTTCGCATGGAAAATGATTTATACACCTTGGTGCTAACCCCCTCTAAAGGAGGTGTAATAGAAAGCTTGAAAGCGAAAGCCGTACGAGGCAAGGAATTCGTGGATAACCGGAATGAACGTGGGTTCAATGAGCTTCGGGGATATTTTATCGATGAGGGTGGTTTCCTTTCCAGTATGGATCAACCGGCTGAGGTGAGCGTGTTGGAGCAAGGGCCCTTATTCGTGAAGGTAGCTGTGAAAGGCAAGATCGGAAAGTATTCATTTACCCAAACGATCCGGTTAACGCAGGGAGAGCCTCGCATCGATATGAATGTTAAACTGGATTGGACAGGAAACCCTCGCATTGGTGAGCCGGGTATCGAATTCCGTGCGGATAATCCTCGTAAGTCATTCTATGACGACCGTTACAAACTTCTGGTATATCTGCCTATCCAGATCGCCAACCAACAGATTTATAAGGATGCTCCGTTCGATGTTTGCGAGAGCCGGTTGGAGAATACCTTTTTCAATCGTTGGGATAGTATCAAGCATAATATCATCTTGAATTGGGTGGATGTAGCGAGCAAGGATAACTCTTGCGGTCTGTCATTATTCACGGATCATACGACCAGCTATGCGCATGGTAAGGATTTCCCATTGGCCTTGAACGTACAATACGCTGGTAAAGGCTTGTGGGGCCGGGATTATATCATAGACCGTCCGACCGAGATCTCGTATGCCTTGATCCCTCATGCCGGAACTTGGGAGAAAAGCCGTATTTGGACACAAAGCGAACGACGCAATGAGCCTTTGGTCGCAACCTTGGGCGGCGATGCTACCTTGACATCCGGTTCCCTTTTCCGGATAGAGAATAATGCCTACGAGTTGGTCTCCATGGTCTATAAAGGTAATGACCTTTACATCCGCCTATTCAATGCCCAAAGCGATGCCTCCCCTAAAACGATAACCTTCCAAGGACGAGACGTGAAAGCGAGCTTGGTGGAATTGGATAACCGTCTGGTTGAGGACTTAACCGTCACCGAGAAGAAAGGCGCCAGTTCAATGCGTCTTTCTATCCCTCGTTACGGGATAAGGACATTAAAAGTAAGCTGTAAGAATATCTAATGTAGAGACGGGGCATGCCCCGTCTCTCTTTATCCCTAATTAATCCCCGTTTCTCTTGCCTCTTTCGGTGGAAAGATGTTATTTTGCATCCCGAATTAAAAGAATAGGCGTTATGTTGAAATTCTTCAAGACATGGACACTCCCTATCTCCATGTTAGCGGGTGCGATAGGGTATTTTGTTTTCGCCAATGTTACTTTTCTGGAGCCTGCAAAGCCGTTCATGTACACTTTAATAGCGTATCTGACGCCCTTTTTGATTTTTGCGCAGTTGCTCTTAACCTTCTGTAAGATCTCTGTCCGGGAATTGATGCCCAGCCCTTGGCATGGTTGGCTATTGCTTATCCAAGCGGTTTCCAGTTTGGTGCTTGCCGCCTTATTGCTCTGGCTGCCAATGAGAGAGGAATACCGGGATGTGTTCGAGGGAGCGATGGTCTGCCTGATTTGCCCAACCGCTACGGCGGCCGCCGTGATTACGGGTAAATTAGGGGGAAGCGCCTCTAGTCTGACTACTTATACCTTATTATCGAATCTATTGGCAGCGATTGTCGTGCCGCTGGTCTTTCCATTAGTGGAACCGCATGCCGAGATTACTTTCTTCGCCGCATTCTTGAAGATCTTGGGAAAAGTCTTCCCATTGCTGTTATTCCCGTTTTTCCTCGCTTTGTTCTTGCGTAGATTCATACCACCTATCCATCGCTTCCTTGCGGGGCTTCGGGATATGGCCTTTTACCTCTGGGCCGTCGCTCTAGCTATCGTGACCGGGCAGACCGTGAAATCCTTGGTTAATAGCGAGGCGGAGATTTATGTAGAAATCCTGATCGCTTTAGGCGGCTTGATAACCTGTATCGCACAGTTTTATTGGGGAAAGCGCATCGGCAAGAAATACAATGACCGTATTAGCGCCGGACAAGCCTTGGGACAAAAAAATACCGTGTTAGCGATCTGGATGTCTTACACCTATTTGAACCCCTTGTCTTCTGTTGGCCCGGGAAGCTATGTCCTGTGGCAAAATATTTTCAATAGCTATCAGCTGTGGAAAAAGAGGAAAAATGAGCTAGAATAATAAATGCGACCCGGAAAAAGGCGGCACACCGAAATAACGATGGAGCCGCCTCATTAACTTTCTTTCCTATCCTCTTATCAGTAAATTGAAGCAAATCCCAAATATGAAATAAGCTATATAGCAGAAAACGGAAACACCTAGAGAAACAAGCAGTTGTTTCATGAAAGACTCTCTGTAATATGATAACAACAATTGCCCCATGGGGTATGAATTGTTGATTTGGGCAAAACGTGGTGAATTACATGGAACAGCGTTCGTTACGCTTTGAAGCTATAATCATCATATATTTATCTTAATTGCAGGATATACGTTTACGGGGAAAACTTATTGGCTCAAAGGTGATCAAGTTGTCTATTTCAGTATAATAATTATTCATACTTATGGAAAAGGAACAAACGAATGAAAATAGTTGGGAATTTCATCTGACAGATAAGATCGCCCAGCTTTCCAAAATGACCTTGGAAATGCATACGGAGTTTTGGCTTAGTACACTCCAGACATGGTTTCATGGCTATCAAACACCCGAAGAGTATAAAGCGACGATTTGGGGGAGGGAGGTAGACCTATGCATCTCCATCGCTCCCTTGGAGACACCGACCGAGAAATTACCTATCATTGAAGAGAAATCGGAAAAAGGTAAGAATGAGCTGCTTCCCCCGGAACAGCAAGCCTACGTAGACGAACTCAAAAAGAAGATAAAAGCTCTCAAAAAACTCCTGCCGCCTAAGGTGGACGAGGCGTTAGAGCAACGCTATTTGGATTACATGAACGCCGAGAGGATTAAGGCAATCATTCAAGACTGTACCAAGATATGGAGCAATCCGGATTTGCCCGTTGAAGAAAAAATCAGTCAGCTCATTCCTTATAAAATTGAATTATATGACCTTGTGCGTAATGTCCAACTGCCGGATGATTTGATGCGTGCGGATACGAATATTTCAATTACAATGGCCACCATTCAATTCTTTGCGCAAAGCGTAGAGAAAAATGCGAAGAAAAACAAAATAAAAACACCCAAGCAGGTACGTCAATTAGTGAAATTTACCAATGACATCATTACTCGCATGGATGAGGGTCAGAATAAGCTAAACGGCGTTGAGCGAGATATGACTAAGGAAGAGTCTAAAGCCTATGATGCTTATCTTGATATAAAGATTGGAGCAAGGTCTGCCCTTCACTCGTTTGAAAAACGATTGGAGTTATACGAGCGACTTTGGGAAATGCCCTCGGTTTCTATCGGTACTAAGATTGAATGTTTGAATGAGACCATTAAACTAATTAGGAAGCAATGCGGTAAAAACTTGGAGCCCCGTTGTCCGCACGAATCCCTTATCCGGAAACATCTGAAAGCTATTAGTGGCTATATGAATAGGCTGGAAGAGGAAGGGGAAGCGATATGGCAATTGCGCATGGCCGACGAATTGCTCCCGACAGCAAACGCATGGCGGGAAGATTGTGAACTTCCGGCATTGTCCAGAGAGGAGTTTGCCCTCCAAGTAGAATTGCAATCTGTTCATATAGAGACCAAGGAGAAAGAAAACGGCTCCATCCATTACGAACTGGAGCTTTTTTTCCAAGACACGGAAGACACTTTCGCCGGCCACTTCCTATATGCTGATATTGAGGACCATGAGGTGAAGGAGATAACGTTAATGGGATAGTTACATTCTATGTTTGTCCACAAGGATTTGCAAGGTAAAGTCTCTTTACGATACTTTTGGGGCCCGTTCGATTGTAAGCAGGCTCCTTTTTTTGTCGATACCTCCGGCGTATCCGGTTAGGCTGCCATCGCTGCCTACGACACGGTGGCAGGGGATGATGATACTGATCGGGTTATGGCCTACCGCTCCTCCGATCGCTTGCGTAGACATGCTCGGGATACCTTTTTGCCGGGCGATTTCGCCGGCGAGCTCCTTGTAGGTTACGACTTCGCCATAAGGTATTTTGCTCAATAAGTCCCATACCGCAAGTCGGAAAGGCGTATCCTCCAGATGGATAGGAGGGGTGAAGCTGGGAATCTTACCCATGAAATAGCTATCCAGCCACTCTTTGGCTTGCTCGAATATCGGCAGTTCTCTTTCTTGGTGTTCCGCCGATAAAGTGGCGGCAAAATATTTTTGCCCGTCGAACCATAATCCTGTCAGGTGGTCGCCATCGCTGGCTAGGGTTATTTCTCCCAAGGGAGATCGATATTTGTCGGTGTATTGCATGATGTTTATCAAATAAGGGCGTAAGTTAGAAAAATTTTCGAAAGTAGCCAATATCTAAGGGCGGAAATGAGATAAGGAATCCTACTTTTATTTATATTTGCATAGTGAAATTTCGTGAACGGATAATACTTCAACATTTTTAAACAATGATAAAATTATGATCTTAAGTAGAAATTTATCAGAGGCGTTCAATGCCCAAGTTAATGCGGAGATGTGGTCTTCGAATTTGTATTTGTCAATGTCCGTGTATTTCCAGAAAGCAGGGTTGAACGGTTTCGCCCATTGGATGAAGAAACAAGCGGCTGAGGAATTGGAGCATGCTCATAAGTTGATCGATTACGCCTTGGATCGTGGCGGCGATATTACGATCGGCCAGATCAACGTGGTTCCGACAGGCTGGGGAAATCCGTTGGAGGTATTCGAGCATGTTTACAAACACGAGTGCTATGTATCAGAGTTGATCGACAAATTGGTTGATATCGCCGAGGCTGATAAGGATCATGCTTCCCGTGATTTCTTGTTCTGGTTCGTACGCGAGCAAGTAGAGGAAGAATCTACGGCTAAAGAGATCGTGGATCAATTGAAGAATTATGGGGAATGCCATTACGCCATTATGGATCATAGATTAGGAAAGAGATAATAAATTTCCGTCGAGAAATATAAAAAGGCTGTATCTTCACCGGACGCAGCCTTTTTTGTCGTATTTTTACCCGGTAAAGTCAGTAAGGAATACTTATAGATAAATAGAAAATATAAATATGAGATTAAGCGATGTATGGTTTACGGCTCTCTCGGAAAACGAGTCAGGGCAAATGATTACCGTTTACGGGCGGGACGAGTTGAATGAGTTTACCGAATCCGGTAAGTTCAAGGAACGTATCGAGATCACTTGGAAATACGAGGGAGATGGGAGAGGCCTTCCTAGCGATGACCTTGGCGAGAAAATGGAGGCCGTGGAGGAAGCGCTTCGTAAGGCGATGGAAAAGAAAGACAAGCTGGCTATCCTGACGGGTGTCTATACCGGAGGAGGAGAGAAGGTCTGGGTGTTTTACACACGTACCGTGCGTGTATTCGGCGAACGCTTGAATGAGGCCTTGGCTCCTTTCGAATTACTGCCCATCTCTATTTATACCGAGATGGATCCAGATTGGGAAGAATATAAGGATATGTATGAGATGAAAGAGTGGGCGGTGGATTGAGATCCTGTGCTTCGAGTTTGGCGTGAAAGGTATCTTTTTGATTGAAATACCTTCTTTTTCACGACACGGCTCTCTGGCTATAAAAGCCAACGGGCGTAAACGGGGAGTGCGAACAAGCTGCCACCTCCGCTTTTTAACATGATAAGCGTCGCTTTTTAACGAATATATACGTATCAACCTACACATATGGCTGTATCAACTCACACATATAGCAGTGTCAACCCACACATATAGTCGCGTCAAGCTACACATATAGTGGCGTAAGCCTACACATATATAGGCATCGGCCCTCGCATGCGGTAGCGTTGGGCATTATTACCGCCTTACGGCCGTAAAACATGAACTAGGGTGAATTATTTCGGCTGGAACGAAAGGCCGTTTTTCAGCAAACAACTATCAAACAGAGAATTGCTGTTTTTTTCTCTCGAATTTGGAAGCGAGACGCACTTAGGTACGGAATAATCGATTCTCCGGGACTTCAGATTACAAGTTGTCAAAAAGACAAATGGGCCACTTGTATCTATAGTTCCTCTGCCATTTCCCGATAACCATCGGGGGAGAGACGGTTAATGTATATTAAGACTGTCACTCATCTTTTCATCAAGATGGATGAAAATCTCGGTGGATGTGCTTTCTATGTTGACGATATTAAAATACGTAAGAACTGCACTTGGTAGTACTATCTGAGCTAATGTATAAAGTTGATTCGTTTCCATAGAGCAAAGGTAGAGATTTTAAATAGATGAAAATAATTATCCCCATCAATTATCGACTGATCCTATAAAAACTCTATTTCTCCAATAATTATACATTTGGCTTATAATTAATCGAATTTAACAACATGACTTTTCGGAAGAAAAGCTTGGTTATAATTTAGTTAAATAAAGAAAAGAGCTATCTCGTTCGTGAAAATATAGGTAGCTCACTATTTATTGGTGGTAGACTTGTGCCAATAGGCGATAGCTTGCCTACGGAATTTCTTTTTGAAATTCTCGCCTGTTTTGTATGTCCTAGGTGATATAAAATGGAAGGTGTGGCAAATTGATATTATCGATATTTGCCACACCTCCCCTTATCACTTACGAAAACTATTCTTCTTTTTACCGGCTCATCAAGAAAGATTTGAATCCCTCGAAGTCTTTTGCCAGCTCGATGCTTTGCTTGGTTCCTTCCATGAAGGCTTTCAGTTTCGCCGGGATCTCGATATCTGCCTCCAATATCTTATCGACCGTTCCTTTGAATTTGGCGGGATGGGCGGTCTCGAGGAATAGACCTGTCTCGGTCTCGCTTAGGTCGCTGTCTAGTAATCCTTGGTAGCCACAGGCTCCGTGCGGGTCGAGGATATATCCCGTCTCTTTATAGACGGCTCGCATCGTAGAGGCGATTTCCTCGTCCATATAGCGATGTCCGGAGATCAGTGCGCATATTTCTTTATGGGGATCATTGAATGCGCTGAATAGGTCGATGATACGGGCGAAATTACTCGGATCGCCTACATCCATGGCGTTCGCTAGGGTGGCGACTGATGGGCGGGGTGTATAAGTTCCTGTATTCAGGTATTCCAAGAATACGTCGTTACGGTTGTTTGCCGCTACGAAACGTTTAATAGGAAGCCCCATCCAATAGGCGAACAATCCGGCGGTGATGTTTCCGAAATTACCGCTCGGCACGCAAACAACCAGCTCGTCCGCTTTTCCCAGCTTGTCCAGCTGAGCGTAAGCGTTGAAATAGTAGAACGATTGGGGCAAGAAACGGGCTACGTTGATGGAGTTCGCCGAGGTCAGTTTCATATGACGTTTTAATTCCTCGTCCATAAAGGCGGATTTAACCAGCGCTTGGCAATCGTCGAACGTGCCGTCTATCTCCAATGCCGTGATGTTCTGTCCTAATGTCGTGAACTGGCATTCTTGGATCGGGCTGACCTTTCCCTTGGGATAAAGCACATACACGTGAATGCCCGGGACACCTAGGAATCCGTTGGCGACGGCGCTTCCCGTATCGCCGGAAGTCGCTACTAATACGTTTACTTGCTTCAATCCCTCTTTCTTTATGAAATAACCGAGCAGACGAGCCATGAAGCGCCCTCCTACATCCTTAAAGGCCAATGTAGGCCCGTGAAATAACTCCAAGCTATAGATATTATCCTTTACGGGTACCACCGGGGTCTCGAAGGAGAGCGTATCTTTTACGATACCGTCCAATACCTCCGGTTCTATGTCTTCCCCGAAGAACATCTGAGCTACCGTGCAGGCGATCTCGTGGAAGGACTGGTTCTTCATGTTGGCTATCACCTCCTCGTCCAAGGAGTCGATATACTCGGGCATATATAATCCCTTATCGCCGGCCAGACCTTTTACGACGGCCTCTTCTAGGCTGGCTACAGGGGCTTGTTTGTTTGTGCTGTAATATTTCATGCTCTAATCGTTTAGAAATTCTTTTATAAATTGATCTTTTTCCAGTATGCCATATTTGCCGTTTGATACGGAGAACTCATCAAATGTGGTAACGGAGTCGGGTTGCTCGCCCGGCTTGTAAATCAGGAATGGAACCGGGGTATTCGTATGCGTACGTATGGAGCAAGGAGTGGGGTGGTCCGGAAGGATAGCGATCGCTACCGGCTCGTCCCATTTTTGCGTTTCCTCGTAGATGATACGTACGGCACGGTCGTCCAGATACTCTATCGTCTTGATCTTTAAGTCTACGTCTCCTTCATGCCCGGCCTCGTCGCTTGCCTCGATATGCAGGTAGACGAAGTCGTTTGTCTTGAGGGCCTCAAGGGCGGCGTGCGCTTTTCCCTCGTAGTTCGTGTCGTATAATCCGGTAGCTCCCTCTACGTGAAGCACCTCGAGGCCGGCGTAAACGCCGATTCCCCGGATGAGATCGACGGCGGAGATCACGGAGCCTTTTCCGAAGCCGTACATCTCCCGCATCGTTCGCATGGCCGGACGGTAGCCCGGAGACCAAGGCCAGATACTGTTCGCCGGATCTTTCCCCGCTGCCATACGTTTGAGGTTCACCGGGTGATCCTTTAAGATCTCTTGGGACTTGAGGATTAATTCGTTTAATAAATCGGCGGTCTCTCGTGCTTCCGGAACTTCCGGTTTTATCATTAAAGGCCGGAAAGGATGGAGGGGTACGTCGTGTGGTGGCGTGCAATCCAGACGCTTATCGCCTCCTTTGATTACCAATAGGTGGCGGTAGGAGACACCTGTATAGAACTTAACACGGTCGGAACCTAATCGCTCGTTCAGGCATTGGATCAACTCGTCCGCTTCCTCCGTGGAGATATGGTCGGAAGAGTGATTCTTCAAGATGTCGCCTTCTACGCAGATTAAGTTACAACGCATCGCCATCTCGCCGGGCTGCAGGGCGACGCCTATGCTGGCGGCTTCCAATACACCCCGTCCCTCGTATACGGAGGGCAGGTCATAGCCTAATACCGCCATGTTCGCGACCTCGCTACCGGGATGGAAACCATCCGCTACGGTTTTCATCTGCCCGGTTACTCCCAGTTCCGCCAATTTATCCATATAAGGCGTCTTGGCGTATTGCATCGGAGTCTTGCCTCCCAGAGCCTCTATCGGCTCGTCGGCCATTCCATCGCCTAAAATGATAATGTGCTTCATACCTATCGAATATTTGCGATGGATATGATGTCGGCGAATACGCCTGCGGCCGTCACGTCGGCCCCGGCACCATATCCCTTGATGATCATTGGATATTCATGATATCTCTCGGTGGAGATCATGATGATATTGTTGCTGCCCTCCAGTTCATAGAACGGATGGTGGCTGTCTACGGCTTGTAGGCCTACCTCGCAAGCGCCGTTCTCCATCTTCGCCACGAAACGGAAGCGTTTGCCTTCCGCTTCCAGTAGCTGGCGTTTCTCCTCGAAACCGGCATCTGTATCCTTGATATTCTTCCAGAAGTCCTCAAGGGAACCCTCGAAGTACTTTTCCGGGATGAACAGGTTCCGTTTTACGTCGGCTTGCTCCACCGGATAACCGGCCTCACGCGCCAAGATTACCAGCTTACGGATTACGTCTTTGCCGCTAAGGTCGATACGCGGGTCCGGCTCGGCGTATCCGGCTTCCTTTGCCATGTGGATCGCCTCGCTGAAAGGGATATCGGCGCTGATCGTATTAAAGATATAATTCAGCGTACCGGAAAGTACGGCCTCCAGTTTCAATATATGGTCGCCGCTATTGATCAAGTCGTTCATCGTATTGATAATCGGGAGGCCGGCGCCTACGTTCGTCTCGAACAAGAACTTGATGTCCCGGTGGCGGGCGGTCTCCTTTAGCTTGGTATAATTATCGTAGGAGGAGGAGGCCGCTTCTTTGTTAGCTGCCACGACGGACACGTTATTGTTCATCAACGTCTCGTAAAGAGCCGCTACGTCCGGGCTTGCCGTGCAATCCACGAATACGGAGTTGAAGATATTCATCTTTACGATCTCCTCGCACAGATGCTCCGGGTTACTCTCTTCCCCGTTCTCCTTCAGCTCCTCCAGATAATTGTCGAGGTTGATCCCTTCCCGGCATAAAAGGGCTTTCTTGGAGTTTGAGATACCTACGACATTCAGCTTCAAACCGTTTTGCCGCATCAGTTTCGGTTGCTGGATGCGTATCTGTTCCAATAAATTGCCGCCTACGGTTCCTACACCGGCGATGAAAAGGTTCAATACCTTATATTCGGATAGGAAAAAAGAGTCATGAATGGAGTTCAACGCCTTGCGAAGGTATTTATGCTTGATAACGAAAGAGATATTCGTCTCGGAAGCGCCTTGGGCGCAAGCGATCACGCTGATGCCCGCACGTCCCAGCGTACCGAACAGCTTCCCGGCGATACCCGGGGTACGTTTCATGTTCTCGCCTACAATAGCGACGGTAGCCAGATCTTTCTCCGCTACGGTATCGTTCATATCACCCTGCGCACGTTCCAAGGCGAACTCGTCGTTCAATACTTGTACGGCCAAATCAGCGTCGGCGTTACGTACGGCGAAAGTCGTGTTGTTCTCGGAGCTGGCCTGCGATACCATAAATACGCTGATGCCATTCTTGGCGAGCGTCTTAAAGATCCGGTAGTTCACGCCGATCACGCCCACCATACCTAAACCTTGTACCGTGATCAAACAGGTATCGTTGATGGAGGAGATACCCTTGATGATGGCCTTGCCTTCCTCTTTCACCCGCTCTTTCGAGATATAGGTTCCGGGAGCGGTCGGGTTGAAGGTATTCAAGATACGGATCGGGATATTCTTATGATAAACCGGATAGATCGTCGGCGGATAGATTACTTTCGCCCCGAAGTTACACAACTCCATCGCCTCCGTGAAAGTAAGCCGGTCGATTACGTAGGCGGAGCTGATCACACGGGGATCGGCAGTCATGAAACCATCCACGTCTGTCCAGATCTCCAAGGTGTTAGCGTCTAAGGCGGTCGCCAAGATGGAGGCGGTATAATCCGATCCCCCTCGTCCGAGGTTCGTAACCTCTCCGGTTTCCGTACTGGAAGAGATGAACCCGGGCACCAAGGAAACCTTGGGCAGCGGCGAGAAGGTCTCTTTTATGAGCTTGTTGGTCAAGTCGAAATCCACGATATGCTTGTTGAATTGCTTAACTGTCTTGATATATTTGCGTGAGTCGAACAACTTAGCGTCCTTGATCACGTTCGAGACGATCAGGGAAGATAGGCGCTCGCCATAACTTACGATCGTATCGGATGTCTTGGCGGATAAATCGTTAATCAAATAAACACCTTTGAAAATATTGCTCAATTCATCCAGTAAAGCCATCACTTTCTTCTGGACATCCATGCGTACCTCCTTGTCCTCTATCACTCCCTCGATCACGTCCAGATGGCGGGCGATGATCTCCGATAATTCTTTCTCGTAGGCAAGGTCGCCTTTAGAAGCCATGGTAGAAGTGGCCAGTAATTTATCGGTGATGCCCCCTAAGGCGGAGACAACCACGATTACGGGCTCTTCGATAGCCTCTACTATTTTCTTTACACTTAAGATACTATTCACGGAACCTACGGATGTTCCGCCGAATTTTAATACTTTCATCGATATGTATTTTTAATGGTTCATCGAGGATTGACAATCAAGAAAAGGCTTTTTCAGGATTAGCAACCGACAATACCCGATTGATTAAACTTATTTATGTAAAAGGAGAAATAAAAAAGGATGCAATACGAGATTGCGACATAGCGTGACGTGGTCTACGCGAATGCTTATTAATAGATTCTAACCCCCCAAGGGGTCATCAATGCCCATGTATAATATGAGGACTCTATACTCATCATTGATTTTGTATGCTACTTATTCTTTTATATTATGGGGGCAATATTACGCATTATTTTTCATATTGCAAGCGTTTTTGTCAAAAGATTGACTATTTTGTTGTTCAAGGTCCGCCCGGCTCTTGCTTTGGGTCACTAAATAGACACCGGAGAAAACAAGTGCGGCCGATACTAGTTTCGTTACGCTAAAACTATCCTGACCGATGAATACGGCGATAAAGGAAGCTACGATCGGTTGGATATAATTGTACATGCTGACGGTAGTCGGGCGGATTCGCTTTAAGGCCAGCGGTATTAATAAATAGGGTACGAACGTGGCCCCGAATAGCACGAAGAAAATGGCTCCCAGCTCTTGGCCGTCGAAGGCCTCTTTATGGAAAGCCGGGGTATTCCAGATGGATTCGATAGCGAAAGGCAGGGTAATCAGCGTGGAGAACAGGAACATCCATTTCATCATCGTGACGGATGAGTACTTGAGCGTTAGAGGCTTGGATACTACCAAATAGATCGAGTACATGAATCCGCTAACCGTAATCAAGAGGTTTCCCCCTAGACTGCTCGCTTGATTGGAACCTTGCGTGGATTGTAGTATTAAGGAGATCGCCCCGCATATACCAAGCAGTACCCCGAATGTTTTCATCCGTGTGATAGGTTCCTTTAGGATCAGGGCCGCCAAGATCATGACAAAGATGGGGACGGCGGTCGCTATGATGGAAGCGTCTACCGGCGACGTGGTATTCAATCCCCAGATAAACAGCCCTTGGTTCAAGCCTACTCCACAAAGGGCGCAAAGGCATAGAAGTCCCAAGTCCTTCAACGGCACTTTCTCATAGGGAACGAATAGGGAGGTGATCCAGAACATCACGCAAGCGAAGCTCATCCGCATACTGGTTAACGCCTCGGGTTGCACATGCTCGGGGAGTAGATATTTGGATACGGGCATATTAATGGCGAACAGGATGTTGGCCGCTAAAATAAGGAGATGCCCTTTTAGCTTTTCTTGATTCATCATAAGTACGATCCTAGATTGGTATAATATAATGTATATAGGCTTATGTTTTGGTGAGCAAAGGTCTTACTTTTTTTTGTAAATAAGAAATGATCCGTTAGTAAAGTGTTTTACATACGGATCATTGTCTGTTTAGTCAAGGAAGCATCCCGTTTTTATTACGATGAAACGGCCGCTCCTCCCATGATATCCAGCAATTCGTTGGTGATGGCTTGCTGGCGGGTTTTATTATATTGCAAAGTTAATTGTTGGATTAAATCGTTTGCGTTGTCGTTGGCGGTCTGCATGGCCATCATACGGGCGGCGTGCTCGGCGGTCGAGGTGTCGAGTAGGATCGTATAGATGGTTAGGTTCAGCAATTTCGGGAAAAGCCGGTTACGCAACTCTTCCGCCGAGGGCTCAAGGATGTAGTCGGTGGCCGTTTCCGCCGCTTCCGTATCCGAGAGGGAAAGGGGAAGATACGTCTTGTGGGTTACGACTTGTGTCGCCATGTTCTTGAAATGGTGATACAGTAATTCCACCCGGTCCGCTTTACCCGTGACGAACAGCTCCATGAGACGGTTCGCCAAGGATACGGCGCTTTCATAAGACGGCTTTTCGCCGATCGTGACGAAATCAGTGTCGAAGCTATACCCCGCTTTATGAAGCTCATCCGCTATTTTCTTGCCGATAGGGTAGAGGCCTACCTCTATTTGCTGGTTCTTATAAGTCTGGATCGTGGCGGATAACTCTTTCCATATATTGGCATTGAATGTCCCGCATAAACCCGTGCTCGAGGCGAATACGGCGATAGCCACCTTGCTCACCTTACGCTGTTCGGTGTAAGGTGAGTCTAGGTTGCATTCCGCCGAAAGAAGACCGTTTAAGATAGCGGATAGTTTATTAGCATATGTAAGTGTGTGCTCGGTTTGCGTCTGGGCATGATGAAACTTGGCCGACGATACCATTTTCATGGCGGCGGTGATCTTCTGCGTACTCCGTATAGAGGCGATCCGGACTTTTATTTCTTTCAATGAACCCATAGCTCCTTCGCTGTTTTTTCCAATATGCCTCGTATCTCATCATTGATAACGCCGGTCTTTAAGACATCCAGTACGTCCCGTTGATGAGAGGTCCGTAATTCTTGCAAGAACCTTGCCTCGAACTCATGCACCTTGTCCAATGGAACCTCTTTCAGCAGACCTTGCGTTCCGCAATAAAGGATCGAGATTTGCTCTTCCACCGGCATCGGGCTATATTGAGGCTGTATCAGTAACTGGGTATTCTTCTGCCCTTTATCGATCGTGAAAGCGGTGACGGCATCCATCTCGCCTCCGAACTTGGAGAATGATTCCAATTCACGGAACTGAGCCTGATCGATTTTCAAGGTACCCGCTACCTTTTTCATCGCCTTTAATTGTGCGTTACCGCCTACACGGGAAACAGAGATTCCGACGTTGATAGCCGGGCGGTTCCCTTGGTTGAATAAATCGGTCTCAAGAAATATCTGTCCGTCGGTGATAGAGATCACGTTGGTCGGGATATAAGCCGATACGTCTCCCGCCTGAGTCTCGATGATCGGTAAAGCGGTCAAGGAGCCACCGCCTTTCACCTTGTCTCTCATGCTCTCGGGGAGATCGTTCATCTCACGGGCTACCTCCGGCTGGTTAATGATCTTGGCGGCACGTTCCAATAGGCGGGAGTGCAGGTAAAAGATATCACCCGGGTACGCCTCACGCCCGGAAGGACGGCGAAGGATTAAGGAAACCTCACGGTAGGCGACCGCTTGCTTGGACAGATCGTCGTAGACCACCAAGGCGTGTCGTCCGCTATCCCGGAAGTACTCTCCGATGGCCGCTCCGGCGAACGGGGCGAAATATTGCATGGCCGCCGGGTCGGAGGCGGTTGCGCTTACGACAATCGTATAGTCCATGGCGCCTTTCTCTTGCAAGGTGTTCACCAAGGCCGCTACCGTGGAACCCTTTTGCCCGATCGCCACGTAAATACAGTAAACCGGGTTCCCTGCCTCGTAGTTGCTACGTTGGTTGATGATGGTATCGATAGCGATCGAGGTCTTTCCCGTCTGCCGGTCGCCGATGATCAACTCACGTTGTCCCCTTCCGATGGGGATCATAGCGTCTACGGCCTTGATTCCGGTTTGCAAAGGCTCGTTTACCGGCTGACGGAAGATCACGCCCGGAGCCTTGCGCTCAAGCGGCATCTCGCAAGTCTCGCCAAGGATCTCGCCTTTCCCGTCGATCGGGTTTCCCAACGGATCGATCACACGCCCGATCATCCCCTCGCTGACATCGATAGAGGCGATACGGCCTGTGCGTTTTACGGTGTCGCCCTCCTTGATTCGGTCGGTCGGACCTAAAAGGACGGCGCCAACGTTATCTTCCTCTAGGTTCATCACGATCGCTTCCATCCCGTTATCGAATTGAAGCAACTCGTTCGCCTCCGCGTTATCCAACCCGTAGATGCGGGCCACGCCGTCACTCACCTGCAATACGGTCCCGACCTCCTCCAGCTTGATGCTGGTATGGATTCCTTCCAATTGCTGGCGTAGGATGGAGGAGACTTCACTCACTTTTATCTGTTCTGTCATACTTCTTCTTTTTTATCTGTTTTCGAGTAGCCCGGTACGGATATCCCGTAGTTGCGTCGCATAGCTAGCGTCTATCCGGTAATTGCCGATGCGTAGGCGGAAGCCCCCGATTAGTTCCGGTTCCACGTGGCCGGAGAACTCGATCGTGCATCCCGTCTCTTTCCGTAGCTTGTCTTGCAGGTGAGACTTGACCGCATCGTCTACCGTTACGGCTGTGTCGAATCGTACCCGGGTAATCTTCTTCTCTTTCCGGTACAAATGGATATAAATGTATGCGATGAGGGGCAGTAGTGTCTCCCGTTTATGGGCTAATACCAGATTGATAAAACGTGTATATAGCTCGCATACCTCGATACCTCCCGCTGCCGTAAGCAATTTCACTTTCTCCGGTACGGAAACGATCGGGTTGCTCAAGGCGCCCCTAAGCTCTGGCTCCATCGAGAAGCTGTCCGCCAACATCTTCATATCATCATATACCCGGCTTTCCTGTTCCTTGTCTTTCGCTAGGGAGAAAAGCGCTTTGGCATACCGGGAAGAAATAGTTCCTATATCCATACCTTACGATTTACTAAACGATACCTCATCCAGCAGCCGGTCGATCATCTGTTGTTGTTCCTTATCCCGGCCGATTTTCTCTTTCATTACTTTCTCTGCGATAGCGATAGACAGATCCGCTATCTCCGAGCGGACTTCGCGAATAGCTTTCTCTTTTTCTTCGCGGATACGCCGGGTAGCCTCCTCTATCTGCAGATGTGCCTCGGAGACAGCCTTTTTCCGTGCCTCCTCGATGATCCGCTCCTTTTCGGCAAAGGCTTCCTTCAGGACGGCGTTTTGCTTTTCCTTGGCCTCGGCTAGCATCTTCTCGCCCTCGGCTTGGATATGGGCAAGTCGCTCATTCGCCTGACGTGCCGTCTCTAAGGAATTGTCAATGTAAGCTTTCCGTTGTTCGATTGCCTTGACGATCACGGGAAAACCGTATTTGGAAAGGATCACGAAGACAATCCCGAATGAAACGATCATCCAGAATAGAAGCCCTGAATCCGGTGTTAATAAAGACATAGTTTGTTACTTTTTTATTGGAACAACGCTAAGAAACATACGACAATAGCGAACAATGCCACACCTTCTACCAACGCTCCCATAATCAACATCGAGGTACGGATCTCTCCTGCGGCCGACGGCTGGCGTCCAATAGCTTCAACGGCACCTTTACCGATCAATCCGATTCCGATACCTGCACCTATGGCGGCGAATCCCGCTCCTATAGTGGCTCCCATCTTCGCTACGCCCATCCCGGCTGCCGCTTGTAATAAAATAGTCGATAACATAGTGTTTAATTTTAAATTAGTAACCTTAATAATATAATTCTAATACCTTAATTTCTTTGGATTTATTCCCTTACCTTGGCCAATCCGATATAGTTGGCCGACAGCAGGGTGAAAATATAAGCTTGCAAGCAAGCCACTAACAATTCCAGACAGTTCATGAACGCACAGAACAAGACGGATACGATCGTCATACCGAAATTCACGGCTACTCCCATCGTTACCGTTATGAATATCAAACAGGTTAGCGCCAAGATAATCGTATGGCCCGCCATGATGTTGGCGAACAGACGGATCATCAACGCGAACGGCTTGGTGAATACCCCGAAGAACTCCACGAACGGCATGATCGGCAAGGGCAGTTTCAAGTAGATCGGCGCTTTGGGCCAAAAAATCTCTTTCCAATACACTTTCGTGGCGAACAGGTTGACCGCTATAAACGTACAAAGTGCCAATACGCCTGTTACCGCTATATTTCCCGTAATATTAGCGCCTCCCGGGAAAACCGGTATGATCCCGATCAGGTTATTGATCAAGATAAAGAAAAATACCGTCAGCAAATAGGACGAGAACGGCTTATATTCTTTTCCGATCGCCTCTTTGATCACCCCGTCTTGTATGTAGGAGATGGCCATTTCCATCAATCCGATAAATCCGCCCGGCGCCTCGTTCGGGTGCTTTTTATACCAATGGGCGGTCCGGAGAACGATGAAAAGCAAGAGGCCGCAACTGAGGAACAGTCCGCAAACATTCTTGGTCAATGAGAAATCCATCGGGCGAACCTCTTCTCCTGCACTGTTCTTCTCAACAACCTTTCCCGCATGCTCACCTTCCCCGGCGATATAATAATTGTGATGCGTCCGGCCATGATGTAGATGGGATGACAGGAATAAATCCCATCCTCTTTCCTCGCTTTTTACCAAGATAGGCAGGGGAATCGCAATCTCTTGTCCGTTCCATTCCGTGATATGCCATGTATAGGCGTCTTGAATGTGGGAGAAGACGATATCCTGCACGTCTATCTCGCCGGACGCCGCTTTTGCCGGAGTGAGAAAGCTGAGCCACATCCAGAAAGCGATCCATATGTATTTGTTATCTTTGATTGTACTCATCATCCTTTTCCCTTTTCTCTCTTTTCATTCTTTTCTTTTCAAACAGATATAAAATGTAAGTCTCCAGTCCGAGGTAAATGAAATAGAATAACATCAACGTGAAACCAAATGTCTTTAATTGTTGCCCGACAAACGCTGCGTACATCCATAAGAAGACGAAAGCGAGCGTGAACTTACACAACCGGACTAGCATGTACATGGTTACGGTCACATCTCCGTTTTTCCTTTTTACCCGGTCTAGGAAGAAAGTCATCGCCATGGCCATGACCCAGTAAAAGAAGGGAATGGACGGATACCACGAGAAATAGTGTTCCGGCCAGATGGTATATAATAAACCACCCAATGAAACGCCTATTGCCACGTTGATAAACGTGATCAAACCCATTAACCTCATTTTTAATCTGCCATTCATTGTCGTATGTTTTTATTCGACGCAAACGGATAGGATGTCGTCTTTTACCTCTACGAATCCGCTTTGTATCGTTTGTTCTTGTCTTTTGCCGTTTGCCTCGAACCGGATCGTACCCGCCTTCAACGCTGCTATCAATGGGGCGTGATGAGGCAAGATATCGAATGAACCGGCAACTCCCGGGAATGAGACAGATTCGGTCTCGCCTTCGAAAAGAATGCCGTCCGGTGATACAATTTCCAGTTTCATATCGATTAATTTGCTTGTTCTTTCAGCTGCTTGGCCTTCTCCAAGACATCCTCGATGGTTCCTACGTTTAAGAATGCCTGTTCGGGTATGTCATCCGTTTCCCCGTCCATGATCATCTTGAATCCCCGGATCGTATCCTCTATAGAGACCATGACACCGGGTACGCCAGTGAATTGTTCTGCCACGGAGAAGGGCTGGGACAGAAAACGTTGTACACGGCGGGCCCGGTTGACCGTTAGCCTGTCCTCGTCGGAAAGTTCTTCCATACCGAGGATGGATATGATATCTTGAAGTTCCTTGTTCCGTTGCAGGATTTGTTTTACCCGTTGCGCTGTGTCGTAATGCTCCTTGCCTACGATCAGCGGATCAAGGATGCGGGAGGTGGATTCCAGCGGGTCTACGGCCGGATAGATACCGAGTTCCGTGATCTTGCGGCTGAGGACGGTTGTTGCGTCCAAGTGCGTAAAGGTAGTCGCCGGAGCTGGGTCTGTCAAGTCATCGGCAGGAACATACACCGCCTGTACGGAGGTGATGGAGCCCTTCTTGGTTGAAGTGATACGCTCTTGCATAGCTCCCATTTCCGTGGCCAATGTCGGTTGGTAACCTACGGCGGAAGGCATACGCCCCAGCAAGGCGGAAACCTCGGAACCGGCTTGGGTGAAACGGAAGATATTATCGATGAAGAATAATATATCTTTTCTTTCTCCCTCAGAGGCTTTGTCACGGAAGGATTCGGCGATCGTCAAACCGGATAAGGCCACGGACGAGCGGGCGCCCGGCGGTTCGTTCATCTGCCCGAATACCAAGGTAGCCTGCGACTTAGCCAATTCATCGTAATCGATCTTCGACAAGTCCCAGTTGCCTGCCTCCATACTCTTCTTAAACTCCTCGCCGTATCGGATGACACCGGATTGGATCATTTCACGCAATAGGTCATTTCCTTCACGTGTACGTTCACCCACACCGGCGAAGACGGAGAATCCGTTGTTTTTCTTTGCGATGTTGTTGATCAATTCCATGATCAATACCGTTTTGCCGACTCCGGCTCCTCCGAAAAGTCCGATCTTGCCTCCTTTGGCGTAAGGTTCCAATAAATCGATTACTTTAATACCCGTGTACAAGACCTCTTGGGTCGTTGTCAGATCCTCGAATTTAGGAGGCTCACGATGGATGGGAAGAGCCCCGTCTTTAGTAAGCTGGGCCATGCCATCGATAGGGTCGCCGGTGACATTCATTAAACGTCCTTTGACTTGGTCGCCGGTCGGCATGGTGATGGGCATTCCGTATGACACGGCCTCCATGCCTCGTCTCAATCCGTCGGTCGTATCCATCGCTACGGTACGGACGGTGTTTTCCCCGATGTGTTGCTGAACTTCGACGATCAAGATCTTTCCGTTTGGGCGGGAAATCTCCATGGCGTCGTGGATACGGGGGAGGGTTACTGTTTCTTCTGTCCCATAATCAAAGTGGATATCCACTACCGGGCCGATAACCTGTGAGATATAGCCTTTTATTTCTCCCATAAAGCCTATTTGTTATTTATCTTAACCTATTAAAATGTCGTTGCAATATTACGTTTTATGGCGTTTCGATCCTTGAAAATAGAACTTTTTGTGTCTTTTTAAGATTAGTTAAACATTAAACTATTTAGCTGTAGTTCCGAAATAGACCAATTTGTTTCTTATTTGGACGAATCAGAAAGCTATAGTCAAATTTCTAAGGCATAGATAGATAAGGAGATACGAATTTGCTGCCTTTTTGATAGTAAAGGTGACAGTTCTGTTTTATTTTGTTAATCCATAATAGAGGTGTTTTTAATGGTATCGGATAGTTATTTGTGGTTCTGTTGAGCAAGTGGTGATATTTATGTAATTTTGTACGTCAACAATACTAAATAAACATGAAACGAATTATTGAGATATGCGCGAACTCCGCCCAGAGCTGTGTGGAGGCGGAGGCGGGAGGCGCTACCCGTGTAGAGCTTTGCGCCGGGATACCCGAAGGGGGAACTACACCTAGTTATGGAGAGATCAAGACGGCGAAGGCTCTGACTTCCAAGATCGATATCAATGTGATTATCCGTCCGAGAGGCGGTGATTTCTTGTATACGGAAGCCGAGGTACAATCCATGCTATTGGATATAGAACTGTGCAAGGAGCTAAAAGTGCATGGCGTCGTTTTCGGCTGTCTTACGAAAGACGGGGATATCGATGTACCCTTGATGCGGCGCTTGATCGAGGCGGCAAAACCTCTGTCCGTAACTTGTCATCGTGCTTTCGATGTTTGCCGGGACCCATTCACTGCGTTGGAGCAGCTAATCGAGTTGGGATGCGACCGTATCTTGACCTCCGGCCAGCAATCGGATGCCGTGAAAGGAATCCCCTTGATCGCCGAGCTGGTGAAACGTGCGGACGGACGGATCATCATCATGCCGGGATGTGGCGTACGTGAGAATAATATCGGGAAAATAGAGGCGGAGACAGGAGCGAAAGAGTTTCATACGTCCGCCCGAAGTATCGTATATAGTAAAATGGAATACCGCAATGAGAATGTCCCGATGGGAAGCAGTATCGTGTCCTCCGAATTCGAGACGGTGCAAACGGATCGGGAGAAGGTAAAAGCATATATTTAAGTGCTGGTATAGGCGTGAGCCTGTGTCGGTATTGGTGTAGCCCTACGCCTATACCGGCATCGCCTCATGCCTATACCGGCGTGGGGCGATACCAATACTCGTATGCGGGTGAAATGTTTTTTCTTCCCAAAAAGATTGTTTATCTTTGCGCCTCCATTAGATAAAAGATGCTAAATGTAACAGTGAATAATCGTTTTGGGTTTCACCAGCGTATCATGCTTATGATCATGTTGGTGCTGTTACAGTTTTATTCCATTGGAAGCGATTTCTTTCCGGAGAATATTACCACTACCTCGATGGAAATAGTCGATAAAGAGGCACCCGATGTGTTGTTGGATTTTGACGATAACGCCTCCTTGCGAACGGTACGTCAGGAGCAAGTGCAAATCCGAGCCTTGGAGATCGATTTGATATGGGACTTGTTTACGATTCTGGATTTACATGAATTAATTCATTCCTTGGAACTACGGCAATGCGCCAAGCTTCCTTTATTTTATAACCTACACAAAGCACAGAATTTCGTTTGGTTCTGTTCCTATCTGATTTAGTAGAACTTACCTGTTTCTTATTGTCGCGCATGGGGTGATTCGCCTATGTGCTTTTCGTCGTATTCAAATAATTATAAATCTATAAGTTTTATGAGGATAAAATTGTTTTCTAACTATTTACCCTTACTATGCTTAACGGCTTGTGTATGGGTATCTTGTAGCCAAAACCGGGAGAAAAAGTCCGGGAAGAAAGATCATACGCCGGTGATGCGGTTAACCACGACCACGATCGAGGTGCCGCAGTCCTATGTAGCGGATGTACAAGCCGTACAGTTCGTAGAGGTGAAACCGAAAGTGGAAGGGTTCGTGGAGGCCGTCCTTGTAGATGAGGGCGAGCACGTGAAGAAAGGGCAGGTGCTTTTCAAGCTTTCCTCGGCGGAATTGTACGAGGAGGTGAAAGAGGCGCAAGCCAATCACAAACAGGCCCAAGCCGAGTTGAAGATGGCGGAGGTAGAGGTAGACCGCATCAAGCGTTTGGTGGAGAAAGATATCATCTCGCCGATTCGTCTGGAGCAGGCGATGGCCGAGGCGGACGTGGCACGCTTGCAGGTGCAACAGGCCAAATCCCGTTTGCAACGTGCGGAGACTAATTTCTCGTACACGACGATCACGGCTCCTTTCGAGGGATACGTGGACCGCATCCCCTTTAAGGTGGGAAGTTTGGTTACGCCGAGCAGCTTATTGACCTCCTTGACGGACGTATCGGATATGTTCGCCTATTTCAAGATCAACGAGAAGGAGTATCTGGAATATAAACGGACGCAGTTGAGCGGTATCGACCAGCCGGAGTATAATAATCTGGAGCTGATCCTTTCCGACCAATCCACCTATCGGTATAAAGGGAAGGTAGAGACCGTGGAGGGCGACTTTGAGCGGGGTACCGGATCGATCGCTTTCCGTGCCCGTTTTGCGAACCCGGAACGTTTGCTGCGACATGGCGTATCCGGTAAGATCCGGATGCTGACCAAGATGGAGAACGTGGTCTTGGTTCCTCAGCAATCCACTTTCGAGATACAGGATTTTACCTATGTATATACGGTAGCGGAAGATGGAAAGGTGAGCGTACGTAGCTTCGAGCCGTTGGCCCGCCACGGTTCTTATTACGTGACACAGGATTTGCCGGACCAGACCGTCATCGTCTACGAGGGTGTTCAGATGATCACGGACGGCATGACTATCAATCCCGATATGGTAGATGGAGCCACGATCCGTCGCCAATTGGAATCGTCTAACGAAATCGAGAATAATAAGTAAGCCCTATGTTTGAAATATTTATCAGACGCCCTATCTTATCGGGCGTGATCTCGGTGGTAATTGTCTTCTTGGGATTGCTGGCGATCAACTCCTTGCCGATCACCCAATTCCCGGATATCGTGCCCCCATCCGTTACCGTTACCGCCCGTTATACCGGAGCGAACGCCGACGTGATGGCGAAAACGGTGGCGACCCCGCTGGAGCGTGCTATCAACGGCGTGCCCGGAATGACCTATATGACCTCTGTTTGTACGAACGACGGTATGTCCTTGACTACGATCTATTTCAAGGTCGGTACCGACCCGGACGTAGCTTCCGTGAATGTGCAGAACCGTGTGACCACCGTGCTGGATGAGCTTCCGGAAGAGGTGATCCGTGCCGGCGTGATTACGGAGAAGGAGGTAAACAGTATGTTGATGTACCTGAACATCATGAGCTCGGATAGTACCCATACGGAGAAATTCGTATATAACTTTGCCGATATCAATATCTTGCGTGAGTTGAAGCGCATCGATGGCGTGGGATTCGTGGAGATCATGGGTAGCCGCGACTATGCGATGCGTGTATGGCTGAACCCGAACCGGTTGGCGGCTTATAATATGTCGCCGCAAGAGGTTACGGAGGCGATCCGCTCGCAGAATATCGAGGCGGCGCCGGGTAAGACGGGTATCAGCTCCGACAAGATCCCGCAGCAATTGCAATACGTCTTGCAGTATAGCGGTAAGTTCAGCACGCCGGAGGAATATGGCGAGATCGTCTTGAAAGCCCTGCCGGACGGTTCCGTGCTTCGCCTGAAAGACGTGGCTACGATCGAGTTTGATTCCGAGGATTATAATATGATCTCCATGACGGACGGAAAGCCCTCGGCCTCTATCATGATCAAGCAGCGTCCGGGCTCGAACGCCCGTGAGGTGATCCAGCAGATCAAGGCGAAGATGGAGGAATTGAAGGAAACGACGTTTGCCCCGGGTATGGAATATAATATCTCGTACGACGTATCCCGTTTCTTGGACGCTTCCATATCGGTCGTGCTCAAGACCTTGCTGGAGGCGTTTATCTTGGTATTTATCGTGGTGTATCTTTTCTTGCAGGATTTCCGGTCTACGTTGATACCCGCTATCGCCGTTCCGGTATCGTTGATCGGTACGTTCTTCTTTATGCAGATGCTGGGTTTCTCGATCAATATGCTGACTTTGTTCGCCTTGGTGCTTGCTATCGGTATCGTGGTGGATAACGCGATCGTGGTGGTAGAGGCGGTCCACGTGAAGATGCACAACGAGAAGCTGCCCCCGTTGAAGGCGACGAAAAAGGCGATCGGTGAGATCGGAGGGGCGATTATCGCTATTACGCTGGTGATGTCCGCCGTGTTTATCCCGGTCGGTTTCATGGATGGTACGGTGGGTATCTTCTATCGCCAGTTCTCATTGACGCTTGCTGTGGCGATCGTGATCTCCGGCGTGAACGCCTTGACGTTGTCTCCGGCTCTTTGCGCCTTGTTACTGAAGCCGGTATCTCATTCGAAAAAGGCGAAGAAGGGCCTTCTGACTCGTTTCTTCGAGGGCTTTAACCGCCGTTATGATTTCTTGGAGCGTCGTTATCGCTTGAATTTAAGATGGTTCTTGAACCGTCGGATGCTGACGTACGCAACCTTGATCCTTTTCTGTCTGGCCACGTGGGGCATGACGTTCGTGTTGCCTTCCGGCTTTATCCCGAACGAGGACCAAGGTATGATCTATGTGAACGTAGATGCGCCTCCCGGAGCTACCTTGGAGCGTTCGGAAGCGGCCTTGAACAAGGTGCAAGCGGCTTTGTTGCCGTTGGAAGAGGTGGAGACGATCTCTACCTTGGCCGGCTATAGCTTGATGACCGAGACGGAGGGTGCCAGCTTCGGTATGGGTATGATTAACCTGACCCCTTGGGATCAACGGGAGCAGACAGCGGCGGAGTTGATGAGCGTGTACGCCGATCGTGTCGCCCATATCAAGGATGCGGACATCCAGTTCTTCCTACCGCCTACGGTTCCGGGATTCGGTAACGCGAGTGGCTTCGAGCTTCGTCTGCAAGATAAGACCGCCGGTACGTTCGCCGAGCTGGATGAGGTCGCCAAGAACTTCGTGGCGAAGCTGAACGCTGATCCTCGCCTGACCGGTGTCACTTCCGGCTTCAACCCGAATTTCCCGCAATATCTGCTCCGGGTGGATTTGGCGAAGGCGGCTAAGCTAGGCATCAACGTGAACGAGTCCATGGAAACCTTGCAATCCTATGTAGGTAGTTTCTATTCCTCCAACTTCGTCCGTTTCGGCCAGATGTACAAGGTCATGTTGCAAGCGGCGCCGGAGTATCGTATGAATCCGGAGGATTTGTTCAGCCTGTATGCTAAGAATAAGGAGGGGAATATGGTGCCTTACTCCAACTTCATGACGATGGAGCGTGTGTATGGCCCGAGCCAGATTACCCGTTACAACCTGTTTACCTCGGCCATGATTACCGGCGAGGCCGCCCCGGGTGTCAGCTCGGGTGAGGCTTTGGCTGCTGTCGAGGAGATCGCTTCCGAGGTATTGCCCCGTGGTTACGATACCGAATGGTCCGGTGTGGCGAAGGAGGAGAATGAGTCCGGTGGGCAAACATTGGTGATTTTCGCTATTTGTTTGGCATTCGTCTATCTGTTGCTTGCCGCCCAATACGAGAGCTTATTGCTTCCGCTTCCGGTCATCCTGTCGCTTCCGGCGGGTGTGTTCGGCTCGTTCTTCTTGCTGTACGTGGTAGGGCTGGAGAATAACATCTACGCGCAGGTGGCGTTGGTGATGTTGATCGGTTTGCTGGGAAAGAACGCGATCTTGATTATCGAGGTGGCGAACCAGTGCCGTAAGGAAGGTATCAGCGTGATGGGGGCCGCTATTCAAGGGGCTACCAGTCGTTTGCGCCCGATCCTAATGACCTCCTTCGCTTTTATCAGCGGCTTGATCCCGTTGACGATCGCCTCGGGAGCCGGTGCCTTGGGTAATCGTTCGATCGGTACGGCGGCGGCCGGAGGTATGTTGATCGGTACGTTTGTCGGTATCTTCTTGATCCCGGGGCTTTACGTGATCTTCGAGTCGCTGGCTACTTATTTTAAAAAGAGAAAAGAGAAAGAGCAAATTAAAGAAGACGAGTATGTGTATTGATAAGATGAGATATATAATGATAGGCTGCGCCTTGGCTCTGATTGCTTTGGCCGGTTGTAAGACTCCCGAGCTATCGATGGACGAGCGGATCTCGCTTCCGGAATCCGGCGAGATGGGAATGAACGACACTACGTTCGTGAAACCGCTGTCGTGGGATGTCTTTTTCCAAGATACCTTATTGCGAGGCTATGTGGATGTGGCTTTACGCAATAACCATTCCTTCCGGCAGAGCATGGAGCGCATCGCCATGAGCCGCGCGGCCTTGCAGCGGGCGAAAGGGCTTTTGCTGCCGGACGTGAATTTGAACATCGGAGCCTCCGTGAACCGTTTCGGTGAATATACGATGGATGGTGTGGGGAATAGCGAGACGAACGTGCCTTCTTTGCCAAAAGATAAGCATATACCGGACCCTTACCGGGATTTCGGCTTGAGCTTGAGCTTTCAATGGGAAGCGGATATCTGGGGCAAACTGACCCGGAAGAAGCAGGCCGCCGCCGCTCGCTGGATGGCTTCCGTGGAGGCTACCCGTTTTGCCCAGTCGATGTTGATCTCCGATTTGGCGATTCAATATTATGAGTTGATCGGCTTGGACCGGCGTAAGGAGGTGTTGCGGAACGCGCTGGCCAGTGCCCGTCGTTCCCATGAGCTGACCCGCCAGTTGAAGAAGGAAGGGGCGGAGACGCAGTTGGCGGTCGATCAGTTTTATGCCCGTGTGCTGTCGATCGAGAGTAAGTTGCTGGAAAACGATCAGTTGATCGGTGAGAAGGAGCGAGCGATCGCCTGCCTGTTGGGTGTTTTCCCTTTCGAGATTCGCCGGATGGGATTCGATGAGTTGCGTAAGTTGCCGGTTCCCTTGTCGGAAGGGATTCCGGCGAACCTCTTGACGTTGCGTCCGGATGTACGTTCCGCCGAGATGGAGCTGATCGCCTCCAAGGCGGATGTGATAGCGGCGAAGGCAGCTTTCTATCCCTCGTTGGTGCTTGGCGCCAGTGGCGGTTTCAATGCGTTTGATGTGGGTAAGTGGTTTCATTCGCCGGCCTCTTTGGTGTACGACTTGGCGGCGGGTATCACGGCGCCTATCTTCCGCCGCAATGAGATCCGTTCGATGTGGAACGAGGCGAAGGCTTCCCAGCGTATCGCTTTATCCCAATACCACGAGACCGCTTTGAACGCTTACACCGAGGTGCTCGATCTCTATTGCGCCAGCCAGACCCAAACGGAGCGTATCCGCTTGAAAGAGAAAGAATCCCTTGCCCACCAACGTTCCGTGGTGAATGCCGGCGAGATGTTCCAATTAAGCTATACCGGTTTCTTGGAGGTTCTTTCCGCCGAGGAGCGTTATCTGGATAGCGAGCTGGAGCATATCGATATCGTCACCGATTTATGCCGGAAGAAGATATTGCTATACCGGGCGTTGGGAGGCGGTTGTTGATTTTTATCGTGACGCTATTGTTATTGTACTGCAACCCGCATTGCAGTGTTACTGCACGCCGGTTGCAGTAGCGCTGCACGTGTGTCGCAGTAATACTGCAAAACGGGGTGCAGTGAGTACTTGATATCGTATGCCTTCGGCTTCGTTGCGATAAATCTAAGGAAGATGTGTTCTTTTCTGAAAAGAAGTGCTTATCTTTGAGGCTTATTGTTATCTTATAGTCTAGACCATTATGAAATATCTGACTCTACTCGTGTTTTTAGGAATCTCGTTGTTGTGCGAAGCCCAGCAAGATTCGATCGTCCCTTTTGAGAAAGCTTATAAGCGTACCTATAATATCCGGAAAGTATCGGAAGTGAAACCTACGATTGACGGTAAGCTGGATGAGGACTTTTGGACGAAGCAAGGCGAATGGTCGGATCGTTTCGTACAGATTATCCCCTATGAGCGGGCGATCACCCAATCTCCGACCCGGGTGAAACTTTTCTATGATGATAAATATATCTATATAGGCGTGTATTGTAAGGACGCCGTGCCGGATAAGATGAACCGTTTTATCGGGAACCGGGATGATAATAGTCTGGGCGATTTGATCAGTGTCGCTTTCGATACCTACCATGATTATCGGGCGGCGCCGGAATTTAATATCAATCTGGGAGGGAATAAGACCGATTTAATCGTTACCGACAAGTTGGATGTCAATAAGAGCTGGAACGCCGTTTGGGAGGGCCGGACGCATATTGATCGGGCGGATTCCAGTTGGACCGCCGAGCTGCGTATCCCGTTCAGCCAGTTGCGCTATAACCAGCAATCGGAGGATGGCGTTTGGGGCTTGCACGTACGCCGTATCATACGTAGGAATAACGAGGTGCAAAATTGGAGCATGATTCCCTTGAAGAATAATGGACATGTCTTTTCGTTCGGAAACATGAGCGGCATGGACTCTGTTCCCAAGCCTCGCGGCATCGAGTTCTTGCCGTATGTAATGGGTAAATACAGGCAGGAACCCCGGATAGACGGCAGCCCTTATCAAAAAGGGCATAGCTGGGGAGGAAACGTGGGCTTGGACGCTAAGTTCGCCCTCTCGGATTATACGTTGGATATGACGATCAATCCGGATTACGGACAAGTGGAGTTGGACCCCTCCGTAATGAACCTTACGGCTTACGAGACGTTTTACGATGAGAAACGCCCCTTCTTCTTGGAAGGAAAACATATCTTGGATTTTGCGAACGGTAGCGATATGATGTTTTATACCCGTAGGATCGGCGCCTCTCCCTCTTATACGCCACGGGGTATAGACAATGTAGGCAGTTATGCCGAGACGAAAGAGAATGTGCCGATTATTGGTGCTTTGAAACTGACGGGTACGAATAAACGGGGCTTGACGATCGGAGTGATCGAGAGCGTAACGGCACGTTCCTCCTCCAAGGTTACCCGTAACGGGGTGGAGGATGTGGAAGTCGTGGAGCCTTTGACAAACTATACCGTGGCCCGTGTGCAAAAGAACTGGAAGGGGAATACCTTGCTGGGCGGTATGGTGACTTCGGTAAACCGTGCCTTGGATCAGCCTTATCTGGAGGATTTCATGGTGCGTAACGCTTTCACGGCGGGTATTGACTTTACCCAGTATTTCAAGAATCGCCTTTATTATATAGATGTAAAGGGAATGTTGAGTTCCTTGCATGGTAGCGCCGGGGCGATCACGGCTTTGCAGAATAGCGTGGCGCATTATTATCAAAGGGCTTCCTCCGCCGATTATCTGGGGGTGGATCCTACCCGTCGCTCCCTGACCGGAACGGGTGGTTATGTGAAAGTGGGACGGAAAGGAAACGCCAAATGGAACTTCTCGGAGACCTTTACTTGGTCGTCACCCGGTTTCGACTTGAATGATATGGGATATATGAAGGAGACAGATTATCTGATGAATGAGACGGAGATCATGTATCGGCAGACCGATATCTGGAAGATATTCCGGTACAACGCCTTTACCCTGTCCCAAAAGAATATGTGGAATTACGGCGGTACTCCTTTTAGCAACAACGCTTCTTTGCGTTGGCAAAGTATGACGATGAACCGGTATGAATGGGATGTCAAGGAAACCTTTGCTTGGAATTGGCTGGATAGCCGCTTGCTGCGAGGGGGACCGGATGTTCGCTTCGGTTCTTATTTCTTAACTTCCGCTAAGTTCAATACCGATAAGGCGAAACGAATGATGTTCATGCTCAAATACGAGGGCGATCATAATTTCGAGGGAAATCGCTTCAATACGATCTCGCCGAGCTTGACATTCCGCTTGGGAAACCATGTCTATTTGTCCGGTCAACTGGATTATGCGTGGAATACGGATGAGATGCAATATGTGGCTACGACGAGTCCGCTTAGCTCGAGTAGCTTGGCCCCTTATTATTATGTCATGGGCCACATGGATCAGAAGACCTATGGCCTCACGCTGAAATTACAAGTGAACGTGACCCCCGATATTTCCATTCAATTTTATGGTGCCCCGTTCACCTCCATCGCTAAATACGATGATTTTAAATTAGCGGCGGATACGAAGTCGCATACCTTTGAGAACCGTTTCCAACGTATTGATCCGGATCAATTGACTTATGCGGATGGAGTCTATACCATCGGGGAGGGAGCTGGGCAGATGCCTTTTAGGAACCCTGATTTTAGGTTTAACGAGTTTCGTTCCAACTTGGTAGCCCGCTGGGAATACTTGCCCGGTTCCACGCTTTATTTCGTATGGGAACACCGGATGTCTAACCGGGACAACTGGTACTCCTCCGGCTGGGGAAGTAATCTGGATCGTATGTGGGGACTCCCCGCTACAAATACGTTCATGATCAAAATGAATTATTGGTTCAATCTATAGTCTATTTGTAGTTCGGATTGAATTATTGAATGGATGTTGGCGGAACCTGATCGTGTTGTTTGTTTTTTATGATTTTTATTTATATTTGCGGTGAAAAGAAAAATGCTTCTCAATGCAAACAAGATTTTGAGGCAAGTTAACCTTGATGTTTAATGAATAAATCTTAAATTTTAGATATGGTGAGAGATGGATAGAACAGTGTGTGGGTAATCTCATTCAGATGAGATGTTTTTGAAAAGAATTTTTAGTATAATTCAAGTGTAAAAGAGACTTAAATCTAGTTTTATGAATAATAAATATTACTTAGCAACGGTGCTTTTAGCGTTAGGAGCGTTCTCTCCGTTGTATGGTGTACAAAATACCCCCCCCCATAATTATTCTGTAAATCAGAATGATATAAGATTGACGGGTACCGTTATTGATGAAGCCGGTATACCAGTGATTGGTGCAAACATTCTTGTAAAAGGTACGACAAACGGTACGATTACCGATATGGATGGTAAGTTTACGTTAATCAATGTTCCTGAAAACGCAATCTTGGTGGTTTCTTATATCGGATATCTAGACCGTGAGATTCCTGTGGCAGGGAAAAGTACGTTGGAAATCCGTTTGAAAGAGGATACGCAGAAGTTGGATGAGGTCGTTGTCGTAGGTTATGGCGTGCAGAAAAAAGTGAACATGACCGGGTCTATATCGAACGTGAAAGCGGATGATCTATCTGTGATCCCGAGTACAAACCTTTCAAACTCTTTGGCCGGACGTGCTCCGGGAGCTACGATCACGGGCAACTCTGGTTTGATGGGGGCTAAATCCGAGATTCGTATGCGTGGAGGATTCGGTGATCCTTTGTTCGTTATTGATGGGGTGATTCGCGATAAAGAGGCTTTCGACTTATTGGAACCTTATGAAATAGACCAAATGAGCTTCTTGAAAGATGCGGCTACCGCCTCAATCTATGGTTCCGCTGCTGGAAATGGTGTCGTGTTGGTAACGACTAAGGGAGGAACGAAAAACCAAAAACCGATATTTAATTACCAAGGTTCTTATGCGTTTAGTAAACCGACTCAGGAATTGTTTGCCGACCGTTGGGATGCGATTGATGATTTGGACTACCAGAATGCGGTAGCTCGTTTCCAAGGTACGCCGCTTCCTAATGGCGAGGAGGAGTATGCCTATTTCCGTGATAATAAGATCAACTATAACGTGAACGATTATATTTGGCAGAATCCCTGGAATACGAAACACTCCTTGAGCGTGAACGGTGGTACGGATAAGGTAAAGTATTATGTGATGGGATCGTTCTTGGCCGAGGAGGGATCGTATGTGTCGTTGGAGAATAAGAAATTCTCCTTACGTTCGAACCTTTCTGTCGATTTGACCAAGTATATAACCATGAATGTGAACTTGGATGCGAATCAATCGAACGATAAGCGTTTCTACTGGCCTTTCTCTGACGATGACGACCAATCGGTGTACGATTTATATCGTTGTACCTTCAACGCAATGAAGACAACGCCGTTTTACTCTTACTTAGACGGAACGCCCGCTAACACCATCACGGATTATCCGATCTATCAAGACTATGGCTCTTGGCAGGGATGGAATCCCGTGGATCAAGTGGTTGGAAACCGTTATTTGAAGACACGTCGGCGTAATTTGAACGGTATCGTTTCGTTCAATATCAACCTTGATTTCATAACGAAAGGTTTGAGCACGAAAGTGATGGCCTCTTATCTAGGCCACGATTACAACCGGAAGCGCTTTATGACCTTCCAGAAAAACTATAAATTCCAGCAAGCGGATCCGCAAGGCAATCGTTTTTTGCCGGCTCCATTGAATTTGAATGAATATAATACCTTCAACTTCTCGCAGAATTACGAGAATCTGGAGTATAAGACTAAACAATTGTGGACCGAGCAATTCAACTGGTTCGTGAATTATGCCAATACGTTCGGTAAGCATGATGTGGCAGCCATGGTGGTATTCGAGCAGGCATCTAATGGTGGCGAGGAGGTATCGGCCAAAGGTGAGTCTCCGCTTACGAATTTAGACCAGATGTTCAACTACTCATCCGATGCTTTGCGACGCTGGGGCGAGGCGAAGGAGAAGAACGGAGGGCGCCTTTCTTGGATCGGCCGTTTCAATTATACATTTGATCAGAAGTATATAGCAGAATTTTCTTTCCGTTACGATGGTAATACCCTTTTCCCAGACGGTAAGCGTTGGGGCTTCTTCCCCTCTGTATCTGCCGCATGGCGTATCAGCCAAGAGTCTTTCATGGAGCCGACATCTGATTGGTTGAGTAATTTGAAGATCCGTGCCTCTTATGGTACGACGGGTAATGATATGGATTTGAGCAAGGACCCGATTGACAAGGTGGATGCGTTCTCTTATTTGCAAAAGTATCAATTGGGTGAAAAATATATCTTTGGTAATAACTTGGCAAATACGATTGTGGCTGGAGCGACTCCGAACTATGCCTTGACATGGGCAACCTCAACTACTTATAATGGTGGTTTGGATTTTGGTTTCTTCAATAATCGTTTGTCTGGAACGTTCGATGCCTTTTATCGGAAAGAGGTAGATATCCTCGGACCGCGTACGGTGACACTCCCAAGCACGTACGGACAGGCTTTGGCTCCGGAAAACTATGCCGAGCGTTCTTGGCGAGGCGGTGAGTTGGCTCTGACTTGGATGGATAAGGCCGCGAATGGCGAGATTACTTACTCTGCCTACTTGAATCTGGGATTCGCTCGTGATCGTTGGGATGTATTGGATGAGGATGCCACTTATCGAGAAGGGGGTAACCTGCATGCGTTGTCAAAACAGGGTAAGGCTGAGGGAATCTTGACGGGCCTGATCGCCGATCACTTGCTGACGGATCCGGCAGAGGTGGAAGCCTTGAAGGCGAAAGGTTTCAAGCAATTCGGACGGGATCCTTATCTGGGTGGTATCTTGTATAAGGATACGAGAGGCGATGGCTACTCGGAGGGACCGGACGGACGTATTGATAGCAATGATGAGTATAATTTGTTGAGTGAGAATGGTACGCCACGTATCAATTATGGTTTTGGCGGTAGTATCAAGTGGAAGGGAATCACGCTGGATGTGCATTTTCAAGGGGTCGGAAAATATGATCGCTTCGTAGGTGGCGTAGATGGAGGTTTCTATCAACATGGTGGTACGATTCGTCCTTATTTCCCGATTTGGACGAGTGATAAGGTGTATGATCCGGAACTTAATCCGGATGGGGTTTATCCACGTATCACGGGCACGAGTTGGTATGAGTCTGGAGCGGGTAATACGAGTTACTGGATGCGCAATGGCGCTTATTTGCGTTTGAAGAATCTAAATATTGGTTACGATTTGCCTATGGCTATTCTTCGTCCGTTAGGAATCACGCATGCTCAGGTATTTGCGAATGCTACTAACTTGTTCTGTATTTCAGCTGTGACCGAGTTCTTGGATCCGGAACAAGAATATTATGATTCTTATCCTTTGATGAGAACGTTCTCTTTTGGTCTTAATTTCTCATTCTAAATATAATATAGGAAGATATGAAAATGATTCAATTTAAATACGCGATAATTAGTGCGGCCTTTCTGTTAGGTGGAATGACAACAGGCTGTGACACGTTGGATATCGACAACCTAGAGACCTACGATGAGTCTATGGTTTGGGGAGACCTTAACCTGGCTCAGGCGTACGTGAACAATCTGTATGAGGAGTGTTTTGAGGGCTGGAGTGTTTCTGCCGACCAAAATTCGGATCAAGTGACGGGCATTCCTTGGTATTTGGGTACGATCACGGAGACTGGGGATAGTTATAAAAAATGGGACTATACCAAGATCCGCCACATCAATGAGGCGATCTTTAAACTGGAGTCTAGCGTGATAGAGGATAAGAAAGCTGTGGATTTCATGTTGGGACAAGCCTATTTCATGCGTGCCTATATGTATTATTGGATGGTGTTGCATCATGGTGGCGTACCTTATTTGAAAGTGCCGCAAGATAAAGATAAGGATGATTTGTACGTGAAACGTAACTCTACGCCGGAATGTTTCCAGTTTATGATAGAGGATTTAGATCATGCGATTTCCTTGTTGCCTGCCAAAATAGCTGGTAGTTCCAGTGATTATGGGCGTATAGACCAGTGTTTTGCAAAGTCTTGGAAAGCAAAGACCTTGTTACTGAAAGCTTCTCCTCAGTTCAATCCGAAACGTATGTATGATAACGCATACTGGAAAGAGGCTTACGTGGCGGCTAAGGAGGCGTATGATTTTTGTGTGCAGAATGGCATCGCGTTGACAGAGAATCCGGCGGATATTTGGTTGCAAGAAAGAGGTCCGGAGGTTATCTTCCCGGTTATTTATTCAAATCCGAACCGTGTCGCTACTTGGGAGTATGGTACGCGTCCGGCTTCTGTGAGCCGTGATAAACCTTATCATAATCCTACTTGGGAATTCGTAAAGGATTTCCCGATGTTGGATGGTAAGCGTTACGACGATCCTACGGGCAAGTATTACGTAGGTGACGAGCAGGCTTTGCTGAAGGCTTTCTGGAAGAATCGCGATCCGCGTTTCAACAGGGCTTGTTTGTATAACGGACGCGAATGGCCGGTAGCTGGTAGATCTGCCGACAACCGTATGTATAACGCCTTGGGTGTGAGCAACGCAGACGATCAATATGGTGTCAATCCGAATGCGGGTGTCAATGCGGCCAACAATGATATTTTCTCTGGAATGTATAATTACAAAGTGTCTGATCTTTCCTTGACACAAGACAAGGTGATGACGTTCGATATTGATTATATCTTGATGCGCTTTGCCGAAGTGATGTTCATCTATGCGGAGGCCGCTAATGAGAACGGACATTCTGATGTAGCTATCGATTTGTTGAAACAGATCCGTAAGCGTGCGGGTATAGAGGCAGGGGCGGATGGTTTGTATGGCTTGAAGGTTGGTAGCCGTGAGGAGATCCGTCAGGCGATTTTGGATGAACGTCATATCGAGCTGTGCTATGAGGGACATCGTTTCTGGGACTTGCGCCGTACGCGTAATATGATGATGTTGGCCGGTTGGACGAAACATGGTATCGAGGCGATCGCAGTCAACCCGGATGGCTCGGATATGGACTTGAACGTCGCTCGCGACCGGATCGCCAAGAATGAGTTGACTACCGGTGATTTTCGCTACGTAATCCATCAAGTTCCTTATACGGAGGCAGCTGAGCGCCAGTTCGTGATCGAGGAAAGCTTCTATTTCTTCCCGATCAAGAAAACTTACTTGGACGAGAACCCGAATTTGGAGCAGAATAATAATTGGGGAGGTACGTTCAATCCGACTATGGAACAATAATTGATTGATTCTTAGATTGAATAATAAGGAATATGAACATTAGGAAATATATATGGGCGTACGTGGTGGCTATGGCCTTGATTTGTCCGGGCGTGAAGGCGCAGGAACAGATCACGATCGGTGTCATCCAATATGATGTACGCGATATAGATAAGAGTTTCAAAGCCCTGCATGAGCAGGGCTTTGGTTCTTGTGAGTTAAATTATAGTGAAAAAAGATTCACGAAGGAATTGGCGGAGCAGGTGAAGGCCGCTTCCGAGAAGCACCGGATCCGGGTAACTACGTTGGTTGGTGTGCCGGGAAGTAAAAGTACGTGGAATTTTCGTCAAGGACCGGCTACGATCGGCCTGGTACCTATCGATGAGCGTTTCGAGAAGTTGGACTTATACCGTAAAATGATCGATTTTTGTGTACAGGCTGGTATTCCGGCTATGCACTCGCATTTTGGATTTATTCCAGAGGATCCGTCTTCGGCGCAGTATAAGGATTTCATTGAGGTGATGCGTGGCTTGGCTACTTATGCGAAGGAGCGTAATGTCTTGATTTATTTCGAGACTGGGCAGGAGACACCAATCACTTTGATTCGTGCGATCCGGGATATCGGTACGGGTAATTTGTTTATCAATTGTGATTTGGCGAATTTACTAATGTATGGCAAGTCGAACTCCCTGGATGCGGTCAAGTTGTTTGGTAACTTGATTAAAGAGTTCCATGCGAAGGATGGCAAGTATCCGGATCCTAACAATCCGTATGAGCTGGGCCATGAGGTACCGATCCCTACGGGCGATGTAGATTTTCCCGCAGTGATTGCCGAGTTGAAAAAACAAGGATTCAAGGGTGCGATAACAATTGAATGTGAGCTGAATGGTACCCGCCATGATTATGTGATCCAAACTCGTAAATATTTGCAAGAGTTGCTGGATCGATAGGCCGCTTAATCACGATTGTAAGCGGTGTTGAATGCCCATTGTAAGTGCTTTATAATGCCCATTATAAAGAGCCTGCAATGGGCATTGTCGTATTTGTAAGAATTATCGACAGGAGTTGTTATTTTATTAGAGGGAAAAAATTATCTTTGCGTGTATACTGTCTAATTGTTAAAATAGAGGATAATGGAAGAGAAGAAAAGATTGACTCGTTCGAATAATAAGATGATAGGGGGTGTTTGTGCCGGTCTTGCGGAATACTTGGATATCGATCCGACGATCGTACGGATCGTATGGGTATTGATGGTTCTTTTCGCCGGATTCGGTATACTGCTCTACATTATATTATGGTTAATAATGCCTAAACAACAGATCGGATAAAGAATGAATTTTGAAATATCGTCTTCGTTCAGTCCCACGGGTGACCAACCCGAGGCGATTGCGGCATTGTCGGAAGGGATCAAGAGCGGCGTTCCTTTTCAAACACTTTTAGGTGTTACCGGTTCTGGTAAGACGTTTACGATCGCTAACGTGATAAAGGAAGTTCAGAGACCAACCTTGATACTCAGCCATAATAAGACGCTTGCCGCTCAGTTATACAGTGAGTTTAAAGCGTTTTTCCCAAATAATGCGGTAGAGTACTTTGTCTCTTATTATGATTATTATCAGCCGGAGGCCTATCTACCTTCTACCGATACCTATATAGAGAAAGATTTGGCGATCAATGAGGAGATCGATAAGCTGCGTTTGAGGGCCACGGCTTCCTTATTGTCGGGTCGTAAGGACGTGATCGTGGTCTCATCCGTATCCTGCTTATATGGTATGGCGGATCCTACGGCATTCGCCGAGAAAGTGACGCATCTGGAACGGGGTATGCGTATCGACCGGGATAAGTTGTTGCGCCGGTTTGTAGACGCCTTGTACGTGAATAATAAGCTGGAGTTCAAAAGCGGCTGTTTCCGTGTGAATGGCGATACGGTGGATATCTTCCCGGCGATCGAGACTTTCGATGGTATGGCGTATCGTATCGAGTTCTGGGATGATGAGATAGACCGTATCTCCTCATTCAATCCATTGACAGGCGAGGAGTATGATGAGCAGGATGAGTTGAATATTTATCCTACTAATTTATTCGTGACTACGCAAGAGCGTATCAATATGGCGATCGGCCAGATCGATGTGGATCTGGGTACGCAGGTGAATTTCCTCAAGGAGATTGGCAAGCCCTTTGAGGCGAAACGCCTGTATGAACGTGTCACTTTTGATCTGGAAATGATCCGGGAGTTAGGGCATTGCTCGGGTATCGAGAACTATTCCCGTTATTTCGACGGACGTGCGGCGGGTGATCGCCCTTTCTGCCTGTTGGATTATTTCCCGAAAGACTTCCTGCTTGTCGTAGACGAGAGCCATGTGACGATCCCGCAGATTCGTGCGATGTATGGCGGGGATTATGCCCGGAAGAAAAATTTGGTGGAGTATGGTTTCCGTTTGCCCTCGGCGATGGATAACCGTCCGCTTACCTTCGATGAGTTCGAGTCGTTGACGCCTCTAGGCATTTATGTGAGCGCTACTCCCGCCGATTACGAGTTGATAAAGAGCGAGGGAGTGGTGGTGGAGCAGGTGATACGTCCGACAGGCCTGCTGGACCCGATTATCGATGTCCGTCCTTCATTAAACCAAATCGACGACTTGATGGAGGAGATCACGCAGCGCTCGGCAAAAGACGAACGAGTCTTGGTGACTACCTTGACCAAGCGTATGGCGGAAGAGCTGACTACGTATATGACCCGCATGGGGGTACGATGCAACTATATACATAGCGATGTAGATACCTTGGAACGTGTACAGATTATGGACGACCTGCGGAATGGCCTGTTTGATGTGCTGATCGGTGTCAATCTGCTACGCGAGGGGCTGGATTTACCGGAAGTCTCGTTGGTCGCTATCTTGGATGCGGATAAGGAAGGCTTTTTGCGTTCCCACCGATCCTTGACGCAGACAGCTGGACGTGCCGCCCGAAACGTGAATGGAAAGGTTATCTTCTATGCCGATAAGATCACGGCGAGTATGCAGCAGACCATGGACGAGACCAATCGCCGGCGGGAGAAACAGATGGCTTATAACGAGGCGCATGGCATTACTCCGAAGCAAGTCATGAAAAACAGTGTATCCATGCTTGCCGAGAAACAACAAACGGCGGAGCCTTACGCTTATATAGAGCCGGAACCAAGCTTGGTAGCGGACCCGGTCGTGCAATACATGAACCGTACGCAGCTTGAGAAGGCGATCGAGCGGACTCGCAAACAGATGACGGAAGCAGCGAAGAAACTGGATTTCATCGAGGCTGCCCAATTCCGTGACGAGCTGGTGAAATTGGAGGATTTACTGAAAACGAAAAAGGATTAGCTTATGAGAAGGGGAATGATACTGCTCGGTTTTTGGATGTGTGTATGTATGGTGTTTTTAGTGAACGCCCAAGAGCATACATCCCGTAAGTTGTATTGTACGGATGAGGATCGTGCTATTTTCGATCGGTATTGTACTCAGATGGAACCTAAGAAGTCGTTACCCCTAGACGAGCTAATGATCCATACCGCCCTTTTCTTCCGGGGGACTCCTTATGTCGCCTCTACCTTGGAAAAGGAGCCGGAGGGCTTGGTGGTCAATCTGCGGGAACTGGATTGTACCACATTCGCGGAGACCGTATTGGCTTTATCCCGCACCCTGTGGGAAGAAAATCCTACCTTTGAGAACTTCTGTGAGAATTTACAGCAGCTCCGGTACAGAGACGGCACGATCCATGATTACACGGATCGTTTGCATTATATGACCGACTGGTTCTATGAGAACGAGCGAAAAGGAATCGTGAAAGATATGGGGCGGGAGATCGGTGGTGCCTCCCTACCTTTGGATTTATCTTTTATATCCACGCATCCGGATAGCTATAAGCAATTGAAGAACCATCCGGAAAGGGTTCGAAGGATGGCCGATAAGGAAAAGGAGATAAACCTGCGTCCTCATTATTATGTGCCTAAACAGGAGATCGAGAAATGTTCGTCCGGAATCAAGAATGGCGATATCCTCTGTTTTGTTACTTCTATCAAGGGGCTGGACGTGACGCATGTCGGGATTGCCTATTGGAAGGATGGACAACTGACATTTATCCATGCCTCTTCTTCCGCTAAAAAGGTAATCATCCAAGCATCCTCCTTACGAGATTACGCCGAGGGGATAAAGAGCTGTAAAGGGATATTGGTAGCCCGCCCACTATCGATTTATTGAAATAACTCGAAGGCAAACTTGAATCCCATGCTTTGGTAATGCCAGCGATCGAATCCGGCGAATATCCCGATATTAAAGATATGGTTCCCGATCCCGTATCCGACTTCCGTATAGCTAGGCAAGACCGGTGTCCATAGCTGGCTCAGATAAAAGCGTTCGGAGAGGATATAGCGTGAGGCCGTTTGCATGAACTTTTTCGTGGAGTTGATGCGGAGAACCTTAAATAAGATAAAAGGGCTTTCATACATGAAATGTGCTTGTATATACTTATCGGAGGCATTGAACCACTCGCCTTTCAGTAGATTGAAGACTCCGCCAATCTGATCATCCCATGTATCGGGGAAATTCCTGCGGGTGAAATACCTAAAGTCCGCGAAATAGGTAGACTTCTGTTGCGTATAAAGACCGGCGCTGATATGATAGTTCAATCGTCTGCACAGGCCAAGCATAAGGCTTTGATGCATGTCCGCCTCTATACGTCCGTAATCTCCCGAGCTTTTCCCGACTCCGGGGATACCTCTCGCTATTTCGATTGATATCGTGGGATAATACGAATAGACATACTCCTTCCGGTATCCGTCCATGCGATAATATTGGCGGGGGGTATAGGAGAAACCGAGCGTGGGCGTAAAGTCATTATAATTTTGGCTAAGTATTTCCTCTACATCATCCCCGGGATCAATCGCCACTTTCTTTTTAGAGGGGATACGGCGATGGTAAGAGATGCCTGTTGTTAATTGAAACCCATTGAATAACTCAATGGAGTTTTTTATTTCCGCATAGTAGTGTTTGAAATACTCAAGGTTTAAATCATCAAAATTGAAGGTGGAATCCTTTAGTCCCTCATTGATCTTTTGGGTGATCTCGGAGGAATAGCTTTCATTACTGTTTCCTACTTCTACCGATAAAATTCCCCGTTTCTGCGGCGAGTATTCCCAATCGCCTCCAACCTTGAAAAATATCTGCTTGCGCTTGAATACGTAACCTATCTCCGGACGAAAACGAATTTGCTTGTCACGGGTAAATGTCTTGCTGATACGGAATCGCTGTTTGTAAGTGATGCCGTTACGGGCGGAATAACCCAATTGGAATGGATTCAGAAGCCCGGAATATTTAATACGGGTCGTTTTATAATCCATATTGACCGTATTCGTTAACTGCTCCGTTAGTTTAACGTACTTCTGGAGATCATCGGCCGTATCGATTTTATTTATATTCTGCTCTTGGGCTTTATTGTATAAGTGGGCTTCATCCGGACTCAAGGGATTGTCACGATGGATATTCCAATACGTGGAATCCCTGATAATAGGAACCGTATCGGACGAGAGCTTGTAATAATTGGTCAGGTCCAAGGATTTCCATTTATGGCTTTCGTTGTCCTCCTCCACCCATTCCACTTCCTGATACTTAAAGGAAGAATGGTAGGTGGTTGCCACTGCGTTTCCCAATACCCTGTATCGGAGGAATAGATCCGCCTTCTCGGGCAGGATGAACCGCCTGAAATCCCGTCCGTAGCTCATGACTAGGTTGAATTCGGCGAAAGAGTAACGACCGTTCATATCGATCTTATCGATCGTCCATGACTGGTCGATGACATATAAATCCCCGCATACCAATTTCTGGCTCCATTGCTTCGGCAGGAAACGGATTTTGTAAATCGTCAAGCCGTTGATAGTTTCCAGCCCTTCCAAATTGAACGTATAAAACTTAAAAGCGTTGCTAGCTATCGGCATGAAGATAGCATCATCGTAAGCGGTAGGGGAGTATACGTTCAAATTCAAGAAGGCCAAGGCCTCCTGCTGCTTTTTCCCGTTGGGTATGCTGTTTCCGTTGACCGCCTTTAGATCATGAAGATAGTTCTGCGGAGCGTTAAATTTAGATTGGCTGACCATCTCAAAAAGCATATCCTTATTTTTTCGGTCGATAGGGAAGATATGGTGGGCGAGACGTATTAACATATTTTGTTTTAAAATTTCTGTACGTCCTTTGATATAGATCTCAGCCTCATATTTCGATACCGTATTTTGGTATTGGGTTGCCTTTTCGATAACAAGGTGCATGATCGAGTCCGCCCGTTCTCTCGTTTCTCGATTCCCCTTGCCAAAAGACAGGATCTTATCACTATAAGTATCAGTGCTCTTCGCGAAAATACTTATAGAGATTAAAATCAAGGTAAGTATCGAATATAACTTTTTCAACGATTTTACATTCTTTCCAGACAAACATAATGAATAAATTTCAGTTTAGACGTGAAAGAAAGTAAAATGTTACAATATGGTGTAATTAATCGTACAAAAGTTTTTATTTTATCAAAAGAAAAATCGTATATTTGTGCTTCATAAGTATGTTATATAGCAGTCGTGGTTAAACAGCAAAAAGAAGAGGTCGATTTATCGGCCAGTTTATCAGAGGTGTGGAGGGTTCTGACCGATAAGGAACGTGAGATCCTCCGTAGTAATTCGACGATCCAGCATTTCAAACGTAACGAGTTGATTTATTGCGAGGGCGACGAACCAAAGGACATGATGTGCTTGTTAAAGGGTAAAGTGAAGATTTACAAGGATGGAGTAGGTGGCAGAAGCCAGATTATCCGAATGATTAAGCCTGTGCAGTATTTTGGTTACCGGGCTAGTTTCGCTCAAGAAGATTACTTGACGAACGCTTCCGCATTCGAGGCTTCTACGGTTTGCATGATTCCTATGACAGTGGTTACGGGCCTTTTAATGAGTAATCCGAATTTGGCTATGTTTTTCATCCGACAATTATCCATTGATCTCGGTATCTCGGATGAACGTACGGTTAACCTTACGCAAAAACATATTCGTGGGCGATTAGCTGAATCTTTGTTATTCCTGAAAGATAGTTACGGACTGGAAGAAGACGGTGCTACGTTAAGCATCTATTTGGCTCGTGAAGATCTGGCAAATCTATCTAATATGACTACATCGAATGCTATTCGCACGTTGTCTACCTTTGTGGCGGAACGTATCATTGCTTTAGACGGTAGAAAGATTAAGTTGATAGATGAAGATCGGTTGAAGAAAATCAGCAAGATGGGATAATTAGATTATTGATCGTAAAAATAAGAAATAAAGGGGCCTTTTTAGTAAGGGCCCCTTATTTTTTATAGGATCGCTTGGCGTAAACGTACCAAACGTGTCAAAAGATCTTCTAATAAATCCAGTCTGAGCATATTGGCCCCGTCGGATTTGGCTTGGCTTGGCTCCGGGTGGGTCTCTATAAACAGGCCGTCCGTGCCTATGGCTATAGCGGCTTTCGCTATCGTCTCGATAAGGGCGGGCAATCCACCGGTCACGCCGGAGGTTTGGTTCGGCTGTTGCAAGGAATGGGTTACATCCATAATGACTGGGAAACCGAATGTTTGCATTTGCGGGATACCCCGGAAATCGACAACAAGGTCGGTATAGCCGAATGTCGTTCCCCGCTCGGTGATCATGACATTATCATTTCCTGCGTCCACTACCTTTTGTACGGCGAATTGCATGGCACCCGGCGAAAGGAACTGTCCTTTCTTTATATTGACGATCTTCCCGGTCTTGGCTGCCGCTACCAATAAATCCGTTTGGCGGCATAGGAAAGCCGGGATTTGAAGGACATCGACATATTCGGCGGCCATGGCAGCTTCCGTTGTCTCATGGATGTCGGTAACGGTGGGAATATCGAACGTCTCGCTCACCTTCCGTAAGATCTTTAACGCCTTCTCATCCCCGATGCCCGTGAAAGAATCCAGACGGGAGCGATTCGCTTTCCGATAGGAGCCTTTGAATACATAGGGTATATGCAGTCTTTCCGTGATACCCACTATTTTCTCGGCGATACGTAACGCCATATCTTCCCCCTCGATTACGCAAGGACCTGCCATCAAGAAGAAGTTCTCGCTTTTATTTAGATCGTTTATTGTTATCATAGCTGATTATTTAGAATTCGCATTGTTGTCGCTATTTTTTCTTCGGTCGGTAGAGTGGCGTCTATCCAATGAATCTTGCAACCCCGGCGTTCCATGCCCCGGAACCAAGTCATTTGCCTCTTGGCGAATTGATGGATAGCTATCTCGAGTTGCGAGACCATCTCCTCAAAAGAAAGTTCCCCGATAATATATAAAGTAAGAAACTTATATTCCAATCCGTAATAGATCAAGTCCTCCGGTTTAACACCCGTAGCCAAGATCGTACGAACCTCATCCACCATTCCTTCGTCCAACCGGGTCCGCAAGCGTCTGGATATTTTTTCCCTACGTAATTCCCGGTCGATGTGGATACCGATGATCAGGCTGTTGATCGGATTATATTCATTTACGTCTGGTGCCTGAGTCTTATAATACTCCTCGATCTCGATCGCACGGATAGCCCGCTGGGCGGTGTCCACGTCCGTTTTATTATGTAATATCTTATAAGAGGCGAGGATGGTTTCCAGTTCCTCCAAGGTTTTATTCCTCAAGGATTCCCTTAGCTCAGGATTTTGAGGCACGTCTAATAGCTTATATCCTTTTAGTACGGCCTCTATGTACATCCCGGTTCCTCCACATAAGATCGGGAGTTTACCCCTCCGCTTCATATCCTCATAGACCCGGAAAAAGTCATGCTGATACTCAAATACGTTATATTTATAGCCGGGCTCGCAGATATCGATCAAGTGATAGGGGATTTGTTTTCCATTCACGTTGTAATCGGCCAAATCCTTACCCGTCCCGATATCCATAGAACGATAGATCTGCCGGGAATCAGCGCTGATGATCTCCGTATCCAACTGGGCGGCGAGAGCGGCGGCGAAGGTCGTCTTTCCGGAAGCCGTAGGCCCTAGAATCGTGATAAGTTCATATGATTTCATGATACAAACGTACGAAAAAAAAGGCCATCCTCAAAGAGGATAGCCTTTTCTATGTAGAGTGGTAATAAATTACTTACCAGCGATAACGCGAGCCATCTCACAAACTTTGTTTGAATAACCCCACTCGTTGTCGTACCAAGATACGATCTTAGCGAAGTTAGAATCCAAAGAGATACCAGCTTTAGCGTCGAAGATAGAAGTGTTAGCACAGCCACGGAAGTCAGTTGAAACAACTGCGTCTTCAGTATAACCAAGAACACCTTTCAATTCGCCTTCAGAAGCCTCCTTCATTGCAGCGCAGATGTCAGCCATAGAAGCCTCTTTCTCAAGAACTACTGTCAAGTCAACAACAGAAACATCAGAAGTCGGTACACGGAAAGCCATACCTGTCAATTTGCCGTTCAATACAGGTAATACTTTACCTACAGCCTTAGCGGCACCCGTTGAAGAAGGGATGATGTTCTCAAGGATACCACGACCACCTCTCCAGTCTTTCTTAGAAGGACCGTCTACAGTCTTCTGAGTAGCTGTAGCAGCGTGAACTGTTGTCATCAAACCTTTAACGATACCGAACTTGTCGTTCAAAACCTTAGCGATAGGAGCCAAGCAGTTTGTAGTACAAGAAGCGTTAGAGATAATGTCTTGACCTGCGTAAGTTGTATGGTTAACACCGTAAACGAACATAGGAGTAGCATCCTTAGAAGGAGCAGACATGATAACTTTCTTAGCGCCAGCTTGGATGTGTTTGCGAGCTGTCTCGTCTGTCAAGAAGAAACCAGTAGACTCAACAACAACGTCAGCGTCAACCTCGTTCCATTTCAAGTTAGCAGGATCCATCTCAGCAGTTAAACGGATCTTGTTACCGTTTACAACCAAAGCGCCGTCTTCTACAGCTACTTCGCCGTCGAAACGACCGTGTACTGAGTCATATTTCAACATGTATGCCAAGTAATCAGCATCCAAAAGGTCGTTGATACCTACAACTTGAATGTCGTTGCCAAAGTTAGCAACTGCAGCACGGAACACCATACGTCCGATACGGCCAAAACCGTTAATACCTAGTTTGATCATTGTAATAAAACTTTTTATGGGTTTATTAATAATAAGTCTTTATTTTTATCTCTTATCCATCGCAAGGAGTAGATATTCATTTTATCCTTGCTTTAACGACTGCAAATGTAGTCATGTTTTTTGTATTGAGCCTTATAATATAGCGAGAAAAAAACTGCCCTCTAACATAAATTAATTGTTGGAGGTTATTTCTTTTTCTTGAATAAGAGATTTGAGAACCATTTTTTCGCTTTTTTGATTCCCCACGTCATAATAAATGGTTGAGCGAGATCCCAAGCGATGGGAATCATGCCTTTCGCTATGGATAAATAGTCTGAGATCCCTAAAGCGATGGAGGGTTGTCCGGCCGTTACGGGAGCTGTGCTCTTGTCGTTTGTTTTTGTCGTTGACTTATTGCTAGGGAAAAGGAGAGACGATAGTCCGGATAACAACAAACTTCCGGCGTTCTCCTGTATATAAGAGAAATCCTCATTCAATTTCTGTTCCTGCCGCTTACATTGTCTCTGTATGCGTTCCTTGTCAGAAATCAGTTTCTCCAGTGGGGTTTGCTGGTTGTTCATCGTTTGTCGCGTTATTTTTATCGTCATTCGCCGTCATGGCGGCTATTACCTCATTTAATACTTTTGTGCTGATCCTGTCCCTATTCATTATTATAATGCCGATAAGTAGCAGGTACAAGACCGCCACGATACCGAATCCGAACCCGGAGGAGCCGAGCCAATCCCCTAGGAAGAAGCCCAAGGCCAAGAATATGAACAAGATGGCGAAGAACGCCAAGAACAATAATATCAAGCCATATGAGAGAACGGCTATGACTTTACCCGTTCTCTCATATGTGCTCAACTTTAGGAGCTCAAGTTTTAACTCCACATAAGCCGATACATCTTCTTTCAGCTCACGGAAGACTGTTCCTGAATCTTTCTCCATACAAAGCTTATTCAGCTACGATTTCTTCTGTTGCCTGTACTACTTCTTGCTTTCCTTCTTTATATTTGGCAAGAGCGGAGTTAAAACCTTCTTTTACTTTTCCGACAACACCGTTCAATTCTTCCAGTAATTGTTCTCTCTTATCTGTCGCTGCCAAATAACCTACAGCGGCACCAACAGCCGCGCCTACTACAAGGCCAAGTAATAATTTTGAATCTACGCTTTTCATAACTTTTTCTTTTTAGAAGTTTCCACTAAGATAACGTATTTATTTGGATTAAGGTTTATCCTTGTCTTAACTTTTGCTGTTAAAAAAAGTTATCCTTTTAAGACCTTCACGGCAACCCAGTTATTTCTTTCGTTATAAGAATCCAATTTCAGCCCGTTCTTCTGACATTCTGCTTCTATCGCCGGGATATCTTCTACATAAAAGCCGCTCATAAATAGGATGCTTCCCGGTTTCATACTGTTTGTATATTGACAAATGTCATTCAGGAGGATGTTCCGGTTGATATTGGCAAAGACGATGTCGAATAGTCCGAATTCCTTGATTTTCTCGGCGCCGCCCAAGGCAACTTGTATGTCTTCGGTATGATTCAGGCGGATATTCTCTAGGGCGTTGTTATAAGCCCATTCGTCGATGTCGATGGCCGCTACCCGTTTCGCCCCTTTCAGCCGGGCCAAGATGGCCAGCACGGCTGTGCCGCATCCCATATCCAGTAACTCCTTGCCTTCTAGGTCTAGTTTCAGCATCTCGCTTATCATCAAATAAGTCGTTTCGTGATTGCCGGTACCGAAAGCCATTTTCGGGTCTATTATTATATTATATGTATAACCGGGTTCCGCCTCGTGGAAGGAGGCACGGATGATGCATTCGTTTCCGATCCGGATCGGTTTGAAATAATTCTTCTCCCATTCCTCATTCCAGTCCTTGCTTTCTACCCATTTGGAGGTGTAATCGATCCGGGTATTCTCTAGCGGAAAGTCGGCCAGTTTATCATCCAATGTCTTTTTGTCGTATAAAGCCTCGGATATATATCCCAGCAAACCCTTCTCGCTTTCCGTAAAGCTCTCAAAACCGATTTCCCCCAACTCGGCGGCCAGCACGTCATTGATAATCTCTTTCTCGATAGGGGAGGTGTATGTGAAACTAAGTTCGTAGTAGTTCATGTCGTATCTTTTTGTTTATTTTCTATATTGTCCGCAAACATACGAAAAAATCTGTTGCCTATTCAAATATCACGAAGCCTAATACAATTCCGTATATTCTTTCTCCGCATCGAAGCAGGGGCAAGCCTTGCGAATGTTGGTGCTGAGTTGATAATGTCCTAAGATACGTGCCGATGGGTAATCACGGCGTAGCTGCCGCAAGAGATCGAGCAGGGTACAACGCTGGGCATACGTCCGGGTATCCGCGGGAAGTCCTCGCTCATCCAATCCGCCCTCGTAGCAAATACCCAGACTGTGATCGTTCCAGCCCGAGGCGTGTGCCCCGATCTGGTTCTCCGGCCGGCAGCGGTGCAGCTCGCCATCCCGGGTGATATAGTAATGATAGCCGATGTCGGCGAACCCACGATCCTTGTGTGCGCTTCGAAGCGCTTCCACTGGAAAATCCCGGTCGTAGCGTGTTGCGCTGCAATGAATTACAAGGAGGCGAACCTCCCTGTAATTCTGGTAAAAGCAATATTGTTTCATTTTTATTCTTTTTTTAGTTTGTGTGTTACTTTTCTCTTGAAAGAAAAGTAACCAAAAGTTCAAGGCTGACGCGGACGGGCTACTCGTCGGCCTTCGCTCGCTGTCGCGTCCCAACTCGCTTCGCTCAAACAGGGACGCTCCTGTCGCTCACTTCGGCCGCCTCGCTTTACGCCCGCCCGCTAAGGCCGGATGGAGAGCCGTTCCCGGCTCTTTGAGGAGAGGCCGGCCCCTTGAGAAAGACTGTCCTTCTGGGTAGAGGGTGTCCTCTTTTGGGGAGGTTGTCTTCTTTAGGGAGTGGGAATGGGTGGGGGAGGCTTGCTAAAACAATTGGCAAGCTTGCAGGCCGAAGGCCCCTGCGATGGCGGTGGCTACGGCGATGATCACTTTGAGAATGGTACTCCAAACAGACTTCTTCATGATAATTAATAATTAATAGTGAACAATGAATAATGAATAATGATATCCCGGCTGATATAAGAGGAAAGCGACGCTTTCCTTCGGACGGCCTCAGCGGACGGGCGTGAAGCGGAGAGACCGTAGCGAGCGCCCGGAGCATCCCTGTTTGAGCGCAGCGAGTTGGGATGCGACAGCGAGCGCAGGTCTCGAAGTAGCCCGTCAGCGTCAGCCTTGACCTTTTGGTTACTTTTGGGTCAAGCCAAAAGTGACATACCGATTGGGTACAAGCCAAAAGTGACACGCTAGATCTCGTCAGGCGATTCCGAGTCGTCCCCTCCGGAAGCGGGCTTCTTGCTGATATCTACAGAGGTCTCCCCGGCCTTCTCCGCACGAAGCACGGCTTGCTGAGCCTTGCGACTGGCCACCGGCTGGAACTCCAGTCCGGCGAAGATGTTCTTCAGGTCCTCACCCGGTATATACTGGATGTTGACACCGGTGATGTTTGTAGATGTGAATTTCTCAAGACTCTCCGCCCCCTCGTTGAGTATCTGTAGACGGAATTTGCCTAACTCGCCGAAATCCACCTGCTTTCCCTCTTGGAGGGCATCGAGCAGGTTCTCGACGGTGGAGATCAATACCGCCACCACGTCCGCACGGCTGACGGTGGTTTGCATGGATACCCGGCGACTCAGTTGCTTGAGCGACAGCTCTCCATTGACCTGTGCCGTGGCGTACGCTTTCGCCGGCTCGTCTTTCTTCAAGGGGTTGGGCCGAAGGGCCACACTGTAATTTAATGCCATAGTTTTGATAATTAAAAATTGATAATTGAAAATTGAAAATGGGATCGATCTGTTTTCGATTACGAATGTACGACTTCCGGTTTCCTCCGGAATGAGTCTCGTAGAGGCGGTGTGAAATCGAGGGGAATAAGGTGATAAAAGATGAATATTAGTGGATCGGATCGTTGCCGGATTCGTACTTTTTCAGTATCTTTATTCCTGTAAATGAATTGAAAAACACCTATTTTATGCAAACAAACAACGAATATCTGGATGAGTGGCCGGTGCGCCCTTATAGCAAACGGGAGTTGGCCATGGCCTATGCTCCCGATATCAGTCCGTGTTCCGCCCTCAACCGCTTGGCGGGATGGGTCCGACATCATCAGAAGCTCAGCCATGAGCTGGATGAGACAGGCTACCAAAACCGGCAGCGGATTTTCACCTCCCTGCAAGTGGAACTGATCTTTCGCTATTTGGGCCGTCCTTGAACGAGGATCTTCCACGTTCGCTTTCGCATGCGTATATCGGCATCGCTTCATGCGTATATTGACGTTAGCCCACACGTATATCGGCGTGGCCCTGTACGGGCGTAGGCGTGAGGCGATGCCGGTGTACGTGTGGGGCGTGCGACTTATGCGAGTAATGCAGTACCTGTTTTCCCACACACGTGCGTACATACTTAAAAGAAGAGGAGGAAGAGGGATTATGTTTTCTTATAATCCCCTCGTTTTTCTCCCTTTCGGACGATTCCCTGTTTCTGCCAACGTTGCAAGCAACTGCATGCGGTGTTTTTGGGTATCTTCAGCTTCTCGGCTTCTTCCAAGAGGGATTGATAGGTGAAACCCGTATCCAAGGTGATGAAGAGACGTTCTTGGTCGGCCATGCCCCGGTTCTTCACCTCGTTGGCGGGAAGGAACGAGAGTATGTGTACGGCGTGTAGGTACATAGGCTCGGCCAAGGAAAGGACCGCTTGGAAATCATCCTCTTGGATGGAGAGATCCCAGCGGGTGATGATCCCGTCCTTGATGTTGTCGGCGCAGGTCTGCGGGTCTGGTGTGAGCCGGGGCGACTTGCGCAGGCTGGCGGCGAAGTCTCCCGCCTCCTCGCATTCCCCTGTTATTCGCAATAGGGCGACGATCGACAGGATACGTCCGATATTGATGGCCATCCGTACGACGGAGCTGTTCATCTCGTTGCCGGTGCCCTTCCGGGAGCGCTCGAACAAGGTTTGGAACACCTCGTTGAAGGAGGCGATTTGCGCGTCGGTCAAGCGAAGCGAGATCACCCCCAGTTTCTGGATCTCTCTCAAGTGAACGATCCAGTCCTTGCCCAATTTCTGGAATTCCAGCGACGTGTCGGTCCGCTGTAGACTGAACTGGTTGATCCAGTGAAGTACACGGGGCATATAATAGAACATTTGCCGGGAGAACAATCCGTTCTCGCTGGAAGGGATCAGCGGCTTCACCTGCCCGGGCGTCCCGCTTATCAATACCGACAGGTGGGAGTGCCGCAGCTCCCGATACTCCCGGTCTGTCCGCCGGTTGTAACTGAGCGGGTCGTGATCGAACGAGCTGCGGATCACCTCGCTCCAATGGCCATAATCCGAGGCGATGGAGTTGCTGACCATGTCCGCCTCGGTCTCGCAGATGATCCCCACGCCGCCCGAGTCGATGATATTCTGCAAGATACCGGTACCGGTGTTGTTGCCGGAGAATATAAACATACGGTTGAGAGGCATTTCCGGCTCCTCGGCTTTCGCCTTTTCCCGTCCCAAGGAATTGAAGGAGGTCATCTCTTTCTTATACCTTTTCATCTCCTCCGCCACGGTCGCCCGGATCTCGTCGTGGATCGGTTGCACGAGCATTCGCGTCCATGCGAGCACGCCTTTTCCGGAGGCGGGGGGAGCGACGATGAAGGTTTGCAAACTGGAGAAGAACCATTTGCCTCCATATAGGAACCGCAGCGTCTGGGCGAGCGAGGCGCCCAAGGTGGTGAGCCCGCCGAGGAGGAGTACGTCCCGTTGCTCCCGGCTCTGTCCGAACGCCATGATCTGCCGCAACATCCGGGGCCACTCATGCCCCTCGGGGAAGAAGGGCAGGTGGGTGAACGGATCGACCTGCTCCTCGATCTCGATCTCTACGTTATTATCGCGCGCACGTGTGTGGGAAAAAGGTGCTGCATTACTTGCATTACTTGCATTATTTGCGTGCGTATCGCGGGGGCGGCTTGGAGGCTCCAGGCGTACGCCCGCCAGTTCGGCCAAGTGGAAGGCCGTACCGAGGTGTATCCTGTGGTCTCCCTTTTTCAAGGCGTTGGAGAAAAGCCGTTCGGCCTTCTCCCGGTTAAACTTCACCGATAGGGAACACAGGGCGATGAACCCTTCTCGTCCTGCCTCGCCGCAATCGTTGGCGATGGCAAACGCCAAGCGCACGTATTCACAATATCCGGGGGCGATATCTACACCCGCCGAACGAACCGCTTCTACTAAGCGGGATAAACTGTCTGACATGTAATTTATGATTTATGAGTTAGATTTCAAATCCTAAAAAGTGCGTTGGGATCATGACATAGGAAACAAGAGCGGACGATGTCTTTGCCGCTCGGGTCTACTTTCTGGGAGCCTCGCGTCTCTCCGTCGCCATACACATATTCCACGTAGTTCATTACGCCTAGGATATGCTCGGAGATATAGGCGGGTGTCTCGTTTCCGGGATGTTCCGGATAGGGGACGAAAGCCTTTACGCCTCGTTCGCTCGGGCTGATGAAGCAGAGAGCGGGGCATAGGTAGGCATCGTCGAACAGCTGTCTTCGGAGGGCTTCCGCCTCCGCGGTAGAGTCCAATCCGTCTACATCCACTACCACCAATCCGCTCGGGGCCAGGAGCCGATCGCTTTTCCGGTAGGAGAAAGTCCCGCAAGGCGTGACATACGGTAGCGTTTGCCGTTTCAGCTCGCTGAATCGTTCCTTGTCACCCGTCTCAAGCGGGAGGCGGAGCTGCCGGGTGAGGCGTTCGAGGGTCGGATCGCCGGTGATGAGTCGGGCCACCTCCTGTAAGGTGACTTCTCGACTGGGATATACGGTAGCCGGTCGTGATACTCGTCCCGTTAGGCTATCTTTGACCGGTGAGATCGGGGCTGCGAAAAGGGACATTTTAAATTCATTTTTCATGTATTCTTTTTCTTAGATTAACGGCGGTGAAGGTCGGATTAATAAAATAAAGTGCGGGACGAACAGTTCGTCCCAATGTTAATGGTGTTGACATGATTAAATAAAAGATAACAGAATAAACAAGGATTTAAGGAGGATTTATATGAAAAAAGAAGACGTGGTGGCGGGTATGTTGGCTTATATAGCCCACCTTCGTGAGGTGGGGCGTTATTCCACGGCGAAGAGTTATCTGGACGCTTTACGCTCGTTCAAGTGTTTTTGCGGGATGGAGGAAATCCCTTATGCCTATATAGACAAAGAGAGGCTCTTGCTTTATCAGGCATGGCTGTCGAAGCGGGGCTGTATGCGCAATACGGTGTCCACCTATATGCGGCGAATCCGGCATATCTATAACTTGGCGGTGGAGGCTGGCGAGGTTTCGTATATCCCGAATCTGTTCAAGGGGGTGTTTACTGGCGTGGAGAGCAAGCGGAAGAAGGCGTTGCCTTTGGATTGCTTGCGCTCGTTGATGGGGACTCCGAGAGTTGAGCCGGAGATGCGGAGAACCCAGCTGTGTTTTTGCCTGATGTTCTCGTTCAGCGGGATGGCGTTCGTGGATTTCGCCCATTTGCGGAAAGAGAATGTCAAGGACGGGGTCTTGTCGTACCATCGTCAGAAGAGCGGGTCTTTCATCCGGGTGGAGATCCCGGCCGATGTACGGCTCTTGTTGGATGAGTTGGCGGTTTGCACGGACAAGGACTCGCCTTACCTGTTCCCGTTTCTGAGCGGGAAGAAAACGGGTGAGGCGGCCTATGCGGAATACAACGGCGCCTTGCTGCGCTTTAACCGCGACTTGAGGTCGCTGGCGGAGACTTGTGGTGTGGGTGAGCCGGTCACCTCGTACACGATCCGTCACTCTTTCGCCACGACCTTGAAGGAACAGGACGTACCGATCGAGATGATCAGCGAGCTGTTGGGGCATACGTCTATCAAGACCACGCAAATTTACTTGAAGAGCTTTTCCTTGGAACGTCTGTCGGCGGTGAACCGGGCTTGCTTCGAGAGCGTGTATAAACCGGTATCCGAGGTGGGGTAAGAGATTGGCTACTCGGGAAGTAGCGTAAAAGGAGGTGAAAATTACCCAGCTGTAGAGACGGAGCGTGCTCCGTCTCCCATCGTCTGACGGTAATTTAAATACCATTTTGAGGAGATGAGACGGGGCACGCCCCGTCTCTACAGGGATACACACAGGTTATGGGGCATGGTGGAATGATACCGGGAACAAGAGGTCGTTTCACCCGCGTCACCATGTCTATACGTTTAGGATAAAATGGGAAAATCAAAGAATAGAGAGGATCAAACGCCTAGAATGAGAAAACAAGCGGATCTATTCGCTTGTTTTTAGTTATTTTTTACTACATTCGCGGCATGAAAGAATACGCTACTTCCCGAGTAGCTAAATATTCACTAGGTATGGTAATTTTCAGAAATGCCATATTTGAAAACTTAAAGTGCTGTGTGTTAGGCGTAAATAGGGTACGTTTGGCAGGGCTTTGAATTGTCGTTTAATCAGAGGGGAACTCCTCGTATATCTTAGGGAAAAGAGAATCATGCCGACGTGTATTTTGAGAAACGATCGTCCGAAGGGGGGCCTGACACAGGCCGGCAAGCGTCATGACTTGAAAGCCGTGCGCTGGTACGTGCTCACGCTTCCTACCGCCGCGGGTGGACGGCGTGACCGGATCAGTCCCTCCAAAGGCTTGGACGTGGAGCTTTCCCGGCGGGAACGTCGGGGAGAGGCTCTTTTCGAGTATTTCGCCCCCTCGTACGTGGAGGTGCGAAAGGTGGGTGGCAAGCTGGTCAACACGAGGCGACCTTTGCTGTTCAACTACGTGTTTATCCGTTCTTCGGTAGAGGAAATTTTCCGCATGAAGCAGGCACTCCCCTTGTATAATTTCCTTCCCCGTGTCTCTTCCGGGAGTACGACTTATTTCCCGCACCTCTTGGATCAGGAGATGGCGAATTTGCGCTGGGTGGCGGAGGCTTACTCCAACGAACTTCCGGTGTACGTGCCGGAGAGTACCCGCTTGTTGAAGGGGGATCGGGTACGCATCACGTCCGGTTATTTTACCGGGATGGAGGCCGAGGTGGTGATCCAGCCGGGCGGCGGTCATAAGGAGGTGATGGCGCGCATACTGGATTGCATGTGGGTACCCTTGTTCGAGGTAAAGGCGGGTGAGTACGAGTTGATCGAGTTGAACACGAAGAGCAAGCACGTTTATACCCATCTGGACAACGACCGCCTGTCGGAGGGCCTGCACGAGGCCTTGGGACGTTACCATGCTTCCGGCAGTGTCTGCGAGGAGGATCGACGATTGGCCGGCGAGGTACTGCGGGGGTATGCCTCTTTGCGTGCGGAGACAGACGTGATGCGCTGCAAGCTGTGCGCGTTGCTCCTCCCGACCTATAAGCTGTCGGGCGATGAGGAGGCTTTCGTTCGCTTGCACGACACGATGCGCGGCTTATTGCCTGTCGTGAAAGCACCGCAATCCCGTGCCCTGTTGCTGGTCACCTTGTACGGCTGTACGGATAACGCTCTCTACCGTCGCATGGCACACGAGCTAGTGGATCCTTGGCAAGTCGATCCCTCGCCTAAGAAAAGTAAATTATCCTTGATCCACCGGCTGGGCGACTATGATAGATGGCTGGGCCACGAATCAGTTGACAGTTGAGAAGTGGCAGTTGACAGTTTAAATCATAATCCAAAATTCATAATTCAAATTTGATGTCTACCCTTCCTTCCGGCGTTCGTTTGGTGGCGTTGCTGAACGACCATTTGTGCGAGATCATGGAACGTGAGCGTGCGAACCATACCTCCATGCACCTATATTGTACGGGGCCTTACTGGGTTGCCTTCGAGCGTTCGGCCTATCAGTTGCGTCGTGCGTTCCCGGACAGCGAGACCACGCCGATGCGCCTGTTCGGGTATCCGTTTCCGGTCGTGATGGTGTCCGTAACGGATCGCTCGCTGCGTTCGTACGCCCGCAAGCATATCTTGCGGATAGACGAGCCGGATTATAAGCGATTGACCGTCCCCGTTTTCCCTGCGGAAGATTACCGGTCGTGGCACGACCGGGAGGTATCGGGACTGCCGTATCCCCACACGTACGGATTTCAGAGAAATTAATACGATTATCACATATGTACCGACAACAATTCTTTCCCCGTCTGGGTGATTACATCGACACGCTGCTGAAAGTCACCAAGCTGACCAAATCCATCGTCTGCGTAACCGGAGGTATGGGCGGCAGTACCTATAACGCTTTAAAAAAGGTATAGACATGCATTTCAGCATCTATGTCCGTCTGTTGGACCTCCTTTGGGAACATCTGGATGACGAGGATCGGTTCCGCCGACTGGCCCATGAAGCCGTGGAGCGGTATATCGCTTACATGCGGGGGAAGATGGATGAAGGAAAGAATTAATCTTATACGTTAGGATCATGCAAACATCTTTGTTTCTATTATTCGGTTTCCTGTTTGCCGTATCGCTCGGCATGGTGATCATCCCGAGGATCTTGGTGATTTCCCATAAGAAACGGCTCTATGATGTCCCGGACGCCCGTAAGGTACATACGATGCCGGTTCCTCGTCTGGGTGGGCTGTCCTTTTTTCCAGTGATCCTGATGTCGATGTTCCTGGTGATCGGTTTTCGTCTGTACTTTTGGGATGTGAACGTGTCCGGCTTGTCATTCAATATGCTTTATGAGTACCTGTTCCTGTTCGTGGGCATGACGCTGCTTTATCTGGTGGGTGTTTGCGACGATCTGGTCGGTGTAGGCTACCGCTATAAGTTCGCCGTGCAGATTGCTGCGGCGTTTCTGTTGGTACTGTCAGGCAACTGGTTCGACTCGTTTGGTGGCTTGTTCGGTATTTACTCGGTGCCGGTTTGGGTAGGGGTGCCGTTCACGGTGTTTATCGTGGTATATATAACAAATGCCATTAACTTGATTGATGGTATCGACGGCTTGGCCTCGGGCCTGTGTTGTATCGCCTTGTCGGTCTTGAGCGTGATATTCTTTCTTCGTGGGCAGTATGTTTACGCCTTGTTGGCGATCTGTACGCTGGGTATCCTTATGCCCTTTTGGTGCTACAACGTGTTCGGTAACGCCAACCGTGGACATAAGCTTTTCATGGGGGATGCCGGCAGCCTTACGCTGGGCTACGTGATCAGTTTCCTAATCATTCACATGAGCGTGACGAACGAGGTCTCTCCGACATTGTCCAACCCGTACATGGTGATCGCTTTCTCTACGGTGCTGGTTCCGCTGTTGGACGTGATCCGTGTGGTCTTGCATCGCCTGCGTGAGCACAAGAACCCGTTCTTGCCGGATAAGAATCACTTTCATCATAAGTTGTTGCGCACGGGGATGCGGGTGCGGATGGTGATGGTTTGTATCATCGCGATTTCCGCTTTCTTTATCCTGCTTAATAGCTCGTTGGCATGGCGTGTTGACATAACCTATTTGTTTTTCTTAAACCTCTTTTGCTGGAGTATATTGCATGTAGGCTTGAATGGGCTGATTAAGCGTAATCGGGAACGGAAAGAGAGCGAACAACTGCGATAAGTGAAGAATTATTATCGGGATAGGTGTGGGGAAATCGTAAATGTCCGTATCTTTGGCTTCGTGGCTCGTGATCAACAGACACCTGGGTTCTCTCTCATTTAAAAAATGAATTGGAGGAATTGTTTGCGTATATTTATGTGCGGAATTTGATATCCGATGCAATTACATGGGACACTGGCTCATATTAAAATCAGAATTAATTTTTTACAGAACTCGGTTTAGGACACTGTACGGTGCCCTTTTGAGGGTGTGTGCCCTAAATTGAGTGCTTATTACTCATGTTACAACCTTCTATAAAGAAAAACTTCGCTTATAAAAGCGTACTGACTCTTTCCACTTATTTGATCAATTTCATTACGTTTCCATACGTGGCTCGGGTGCTAGGTGTTGAACGTATCGGTTTGGTTAATTTTGTGGATAATACGGTGAATTATTTCTTATTGTTCGCTACAATGGGGGTTGGGCTCCTAGGCGTTCGAGAGATAGCGGCGGTAAAAGAGGATAAGAAACGTAGGGATCAAGTGTATTCAAGCGTGTTAGCCTTGAATCTGTTATTCACCTTGGTATCGTTGGGTATATATCTACTTTGTGTAGTGACAATACCTAAGCTGTGTCAATATGACGAGTTGTTTTATATAGGAACGGCAAAGATACTTTTTACCGTATTTCTAGTGGAATGGTTTTTTACGGGAGTAGAGAATTTCCGGTATATTACGTTGAGAAGTATCCTTATAAAAGTTCTTTATATAATCAGTGTTTTCCTATTCGTAAGAGATACGTCGGACTATCGACTTTATTTTATACTCACGGTAGGAGTGGTTGTATTGAACGCTCTTATCAATCAATTATATATTCGAGAATTCGTACGGGTTAGATGGAATAATATTCAATTATTCAAGTATCTTAAACAGAACGTGACATTGGGTATTTATACGTTGATGACCTCGATGTATCTCACCTTTAATGTGATGTATTTGGGACTGGTGTCTAATAACACGGAGGTAGGTTATTATACAACAGCGTTTAAGCTGTACTCCGTGGTCTTGGGTTTCTTTACCGCATTCACGAATGTCATGTTGCCTCGGATGAGTTCCTTGCTGGCGAATGGAGAGAAGGATCGTTTCCAAGAATTGGTGAATCGTTCGTTCTCTGTGATGTCGACTTGCTGCATCCCCTTGATCCTCTGTAGTATGATAATGGCCCCTCAGATTGTTTATATCCTATCTGGTCCCGGCTATGAGGGAGCGATATTACCCATGCGGATTATCATGCCAGCGGCGTTCGCCGTAGGTGTGGCTCAGGTATTGGCAATACAGGTATTGATGCCGATGAAGAAGGATAAGGTGTTATTGGTAGCATCGATCATAGGAGCGGTTGTCAGCTTGTTGATTAATTTGCTGGTGGTTCCTTATATAGAAAGTGTAGGCTCTGCGGTTGTACTATTATGTTCTGAGGCTGTGGTTACGGGAGCATATCTGTGGTATGTACTATCGCATAAATTAACATTGATTTCTGTTAAAACTATTGGAAAAAGTGTATTGTATTCTTTACCAAGTGTGGTAGTTTGTTGGGGATGTGGACGGTGGATTGAGAATGAGTTCGTAGGAGTGGGATGTGCGTTTTTGTTAAGCTTGTTTTGTCTGATATATGCGAATAGGGCTTATTTCCGTGGTTTAATATAGAAAAAGATATTCTTTATATTTTATCTCTTCTTTTTACCTTTTATGTGTTGTAGGGTTGTAGTATGTGAATGTCTTGATAAAAAATTACGGACAAATAAGCCTCTGTTTATTCTTATCCTTACTTATTGTGTATTGATGATGGCTTTTTATATTTGAAAAATAGATTTGATTGTATGGATGTGTCAGTTATAATTGTTAATTATAATACATTGGATATTACCAAAAAATGTATTGATAGCTTGTTCGAAAAAACGAAAGATATATCATTCGAGGTTATAGTGGTCGATAATGCGTCAAAGGATGGAAGCTATGAGTGTTTTTTTTATGATGATCGTATAATATATAAATATTTGCCTGAAAATTTAGGCTTTGGAAGGGCGAATAATATAGGAATCAATTTATCTAAGGGGCGAAATGTTCTTTTTCTCAATTCGGATACTGTGCTGTTAAATAATGCGGTTAAAATTTTGTCTGATTTTTTAGATTTAAATTTGAATGTGGGTGCTTGTGGAGGAAACTTGTATGATGGGTGTATGAATCCAGCTCAATCTTATAGAATGATGCTTCCGTCCGTCGCTTGGGAATTGAATAGCTTATTTAATAATTTTTTAGAGAAGATTTGTTGGGGACGTAATACATATTTTAATCATACAGGTAAGGTTTTAGAAGTTGGGTATATAATAGGAGCTGATATGATGGTTAAGCGTAAAGTCCTAGATGAAGTGGGATTTTTCTCAAATGAGTTTTTTATGTATTATGAAGAAACTGAACTTACTTTTAGGATAAAGCGTGCAGGGTATAATGTGATATCTATTCCCGATAGTCGCATTCAGCATTTAGAGGGAAAAAGTTTTGGGTATCAAAAAATATCAGAAAATAGAATCAAATGTTTAGAGGAAAGCCGTTGTAAATATTATAAATTATGTTCTAGTTCGTTAGTTCGGAAAATCACTTCTGTTATTTATTGTTTAAATATTTTTATTCGATTTGTCGTTTTTTGTTTGCTTTTAAGTTTTAATAAGATTGCTTATTATAGCTTGAAAATGAAATATTTTTGCTTGGCGAGTAGAAAGTGCTGATGCTTTTTATATATCCATAAATATCTGTGGCATGTTTTGTGTTATTTAAATTTTTGTTTGTTGGAGGGTTTATTCGATGTGCTTAATATATGAGTCCTGTTTATAGTGTAGAATATAGTATTCCATATTTGTTGATGTCTTTTATTTTCTTGTTCCTTTCATATTATGAGTACCGACAAGGAACAAATAAAAGCGTTAGGCTTATATGTATAGTGTTTTTTGTGTTATTTTATGGGTTGAGAGGTTTCGTAGGATGGGATTGGCAAGGTTATTATCCTTCTTTTGAGCTAATCGATACACTGCGTGATATTTCCATTGATAGCTTTTTTATAATAACAACTACTGGTGTAGAATTTGATGCGGTAGAGCCGGGATATATATTGTATCAATCAGTCGTTAAGACGATTTTTAATAATTGGTACTTTTTTGTTTTTATTTCAACTTGTATAGATGTTTGGGTTTTTGATAAATTTTTCTCTCGCTATTCTTTTAATTATGCGTTTTCATTCTTTGTTTTTATTGCTATTCATTCTGCGTTAGAGCTGGATTTATTACGAAATGTTAAGGCGTTACTTGTATTTATTTTATCAATAGATTCTATATATCGGAAGAAATGTATGAACTTATTGTTGCTTACATTTGTAGGATTAAGTTTTCATAGATCTTATTTGTTGTATGTTGTATTTTACTTTATTGGATTTAAAAACTTTGGATTGAAATTTTGGTGGGTAATATTTGTTGTTGTGAATTTTATTTATTTGCTCGGGTTGCCAGTTGTTTCTTCATTGATTTTTCCTCTTGTCTCTAGTCTAGGGGGGACTATTTCTGATAAAGTTGATGCGTATGCAGCTAGTGACGTGTTTTCGATGTCAAGAGGATTTACTTTTGGGTATTTTATGCGAGCGTTTTTGTTTTTATTGGTTGCTTGTAAATATGATAAAATAATTTCTGATGACAGGAATGTTATTATTGTAAATATTTTTTTTGCTTATATAGTGGCAAGTTTAGGGATGACAGATATGCGAATTGTTGCAGATAGGATGGAATATTCATTGGGATTTATATTGTGGGTTATATTACCACTTTTGCTGCATGTGTATTTTCGAAATGCAAATAGGGTGATTATACTTTCATTAATACTTTTCTTCTGTTTTTTTAAATTAGTAAGTGTTTCTAGTAATGCTATGTGGAAATACGAAAATGTGTTGTTGGGTGCCGTGGACTATGAGCATAGATTAATCACTCATAGAGCCGTTGCAGTTGAAATTTTTAATAATAATTAATATAATATATGAGGGTACAATGAGAGTATATATAATTGTTGCTGTTTTTGGTAATACGAAGGAGAATCATGCAGGAATGTATTATCTGGCTAAAAAATTGAAAGAAGAATCTAGAAACAAGATTTCTGTGATATCTACTCCTACAAAGTATGCAGGGGTTTTATCTCCTGTCTATAGACTTTTAAATATTATTATAGGTCTGTATTTAAGGCTAAAAGTGAAAAAAGATGATTGCGTTCTGCTGATGGAGTATTTATCTCCACGGCAGGAGCAATCTGTTATAGCGAAAATTCTTCATGGGAAAGTTCGATTGGTTGCTATAGCTCATTTAGTTCCTAAGCAAATATCTCATTACTATTCGAAGAATGAAATATTATTGAATGTGTCATACTTGGATAAATTGCTGGTTTTAGGAAGTTCGTTGAGAAATTATCTTGTTAATATAGGGGTTGATAAGGATAAACTTGAAAGAACATTTCATTACGTAGATACTGATTTTTATTCTTCAAGGCAATTCTTGTTATCAACTAATCGTATGAAAGTTATATCTATGGGGAATATGGAAAGATCATATGAGAAATTGTCTGCTATCGTAAAATCTTTACCGCATATTGATTTTTGTATTTGTATGGGTAAAAAAGATTTCTCTGTTTTTTTTGAAAATTGTTCTAATGTACAGTTATATAAATATATAGATGAGTCTTTGCTGTTGGACTTGATGAAACAGTCCGATGTGTCTTTAAATGTGATGAATGATACTGTTGGAAGTAATGTTATTACAACTTCTTTGGCGGTAGGATTAGCTGTTGTAGCTTCAAATGTTGGATCTATATCGGATTATGTTGTTGATAATGAATCTGGATATCTTTTTGAGACGGAACGTGAAGCTATTGATATATTGAATTATTTAGATTCTAATCGTACTCAATTGCTTTTAGTTCAAAAGAAAGCTTCTGAACGGTCGCATTTATTTGATCTGCCTTCTTTTATAAATTGGTTTGACCTTTTTTTGAAACATGTAAATTCATATTAGTATGAGTCTCCCAGCGGTATCAGTTATTGTTCCTATATATAATGTGGAACAATATTTGGAAGATTGTTGTAATAGTATTTTGTCTCAATCTTTTAATAATATAGAGGTAATATTAGTCAATGACGGCTCTACGGATGGATCTTGCGAAATTGCTAAACAAATAGAGAAGAAAGATTCTCGTGTCATCTTAATAGATCAAAGAAATGGAGGATTGTCTGCCGCGAGAAATGCTGGGCTAAAGGTTGCTAAAGGAGACTATGTCTTATTTGTAGACAGTGACGATTGGATTGAGAAGAATTGCATTCAAGAGCTATACCAAGATATTCAGCGGAATAATTCTGATGTGAGTTGTTGTTTGGCACAATATATTTCCGCGATGGGTACAATAAGACGAGGACGTAGCTCTTTTGGTGTTAACTACATAACCGGGGATGAGATACTACCGAATGCCTTATTAGTGAAAACTTTTCCTACTTCGGCTTGGGGTAAATTGTACCGCCGTGATTTTTTACATGAGAATGGCCTGTTATTTAAGGAGGGAATTGTGAATGAGGACACTCTCTTCTCTATTCAAATAGCTTGTTTGGCAAAGAAAATTTCGTTTGTTGATAAGGTCTTATTCGATATCCGGGAGAGGGAGGGGAGTATATCGCGTTCTTCTTTTGAAAAATTATTCCAAGATATGAATATTGCCTTGTTGTCTGCAAGATCTTTTATGGAGGAGCATAATTGCTATAATGAGCCTTTGGACAAGTTGTATAAAGCGAGATATCTAAAATCAAATTTGTATAATTTGCTTCAAATAGCTCAACGGCTTCAATATCCGCAATATTGTAAGATGTATAATTTTTGCATGAGTTCTACCTGTTATTTGGAATATGGCGATTTTGCTGTTTTTTTACCGCGAAAACATAGAATCATGTATTCTATCTCCAAATCTCCGTTTCTCCTTTTTGTAACAATGAAAGTTTTGAACTTTTTTAATTATAGGATGCATTAAATAATGAATCAATACAACTACCTTATCGTCGGTTCTGGTCTCTTTGGAACCACAATGGCCTACCTCCTTCATCAAAAAGGATATAAATGTTTGGTTATAGACAAACGTCCTCACATTGGCGGTAATGTCTATACGGAGTCCGTGAATGGCATCAACGTGCATAAGTACGGGGCGCATATCTTTCATACCAGTGACAGGAGGGTATGGGAGTTCGTGAACTCTTTTGTGGAGTTCAATCGGTACACCAACTCTCCAGTGGCAAAATATAAGGGAAAACTGTATAATTTACCCTTCAATATGAATACTTTCTATCAGATGTGGGGAGTGACTACCCCGGAGAAGGCCAAGGAGATGATAGAGAAGCAACGGAAAGAATCTGGAATCATTAACCCGCAGAATTTAGAAGAACAGGCGATTTCTTTGATAGGGAAGGATATTTATTATACGTTAATCAAGGATTATACCGAGAAGCAATGGGGGCGTAAATCTACGGAACTTCCTGCGTTTATCATCAAACGACTTCCTGTGCGTTTCACTTTCGATAATAATTATTTCAACGATAAATATCAAGGTATCCCGGAGGGCGGATACACGAGGATGATCGAGCGGATGTTAGAGGGCGTGGAAGTACGTCTTGATACAGATTATTTCGAAAATCGAGAATATTTTGATTCGATAGCGGACCGGGTAATCTACACGGGGGAGATTGATCGTTTCTTTGATTATCGCTTTGGACACTTGGAGTATCGAACCGTGAGTTTCGAAACAGAGTTATTGGAAGGAGTTCCTAATTTCCAAGGAAATGCCGTGGTGAACTATACGGATGCCGATACTCCTTATACCCGTATTATCGAACATAAACATTTTGAGTTCGGACAGCAACCGGACACGGTGATCTCACGAGAGTATTCCAAGGAGTGGAGACCGGGGGATGAGCCTTATTATCCGGTAAACGATATACGGAACAGCGATCTGTATGCTCGATACAAGGCGTTGGCCGATGGGCAGGAGAAAGTGATCTTTGGGGGCCGGCTGGCGGAATATAAATATTATGATATGCATCAGGTGATCGCTAGCGCGTTGGAATTGGCGGAGAAATTGTGCTAAACATGGAATGATTATGGGTAATAAACTCACGCAAGTATCATTTTTATTTGTCTTCGCGACATTGTTGGTCGTGATAGGCCATGCGGATATAACCTTGGATTACAAAGATCTCTGGATTCATAAATGGGTGTATTCATTTCATATGCCTCTATTCTTTTTGGTGTCCGGCTTCTTGTTCGCATATACACACCCTGAGAATAAGATGAAGGGAATGAGATTTTTCCCGTTTATATGGAAAAAGGTCAAGCGGCTTTTATTGCCATTCTTATTCATTAATAGTGTGATTTTCGTCATAAAGTCACGTTTTGTTTCTGCCGATTTGATGCAGCATCCGTTGACGTTTAGTTTCTCCTCGTGGGTGGAGAGTTTGCTTTTTCATCCGATTGGCTTTATGTGGTTTTTACCGGCGTTGTTCATGATATTCGTGTTCTTCTCGCTTTTAAGGAAATGGATATGCGTTAACATATATTTACAAATGGGGGGGGTAATTCTGCTATTTGTGTTAAGCCGTGTGATACCCGATCTGTCATTTATGCAAATATCGTCCGCGGTTCATTATTCGGTTTATTTCGGCTTGGGGATTCTTTATTGTATCTACAAGGGAAGGGTGGATGCGATTCTGTCGCGCTATAGGGGTGCTATGCTTTTGGGCTCATTCGTCCTATCGGCAGGCTTGATTCCGGTAAAAGTAATGGCCGCTTTGGTCGGCATTGCTTTTAGTCTGACCTTGTCGCTCGCGGTGGAGAAGCATTGTGGAGATCGAATGATAAGGTTGTCGGGATTTACCTATACCGTGTTCTTGTTGTCTTATTTTCCGCAAATGTTCATTCGGGGACCTATCGCCCATGCCTTGCCGGAAGTGAATCAATATGTGTTGTCGTTGGTATCGATCGTGATGGGCTTTGGCTTGCCAATGGTTATCGGGTTTCTATACGCAAGGGTGAGAAACAAGAATCGGCTGACAAGGTTCGTTGGTCTTTTGATCGGAGTGTGATTATAATATAAAAATCAAATAAATATGGAAAAGGGATTGGTCTCGATCATTACCCCTATGTATAAAGGGGCTGAATTTGTTGGAGACACGATAGAATCTGTCTTGAAGCAAACATATACGAACTGGGAGATGATTATCGTGGATGATTGTTCTCCCGATGATGGGTCGGGGATCAACGTCGTGAAGCGATATGCGGATCCCCGGATTAAGTTGATAGAAAGTAAGATAAATAAGGGATCTTCGGGAGCGAGAAATATCGCGTTGAAAGAGGCGCAAGGACAGTACATAGCGTTCCTTGATTCGGATGATATGTGGCCGGAAGAGTATTTGGAGTCCCAAATTTTGTTTTTGAGCAATAAGGATGTCGTGATCGCTTATGGCGGTGTACAAAGGATAGATGAGAATACAAAAGAAAAAATCAGCTCTCCTTTTCCCCGTCCTGATAGGGTTGATTATAAGGATCTGTTGAAGGTATGTCCGATATGTCCATCGGCCACGGTATATGATTTGTCAAAGTGTGAAAAATATTATTTCAATGAGGCATTGGGCAGCATGCGTGATGACTATGTATATTGGCTTGAAATGTTGAAAGATGTACCTTATGCGCATTATAATCCGGGAGTCTCAATTCTGTATAGAGTGCGCCAAGGGGCGGTGACGGCTAATAAGAGGAAGACTATCTTCTCGCAATGGAAGGTGCTAAGGACGGTGGAGCATGTCTCTTTATTTAAGGCAGCTTATTGTCTTTTTTGTTGGGGTATAAATGGAATCGTAAAATTTAAATTATATAAGTAAGATTATGGATATTCAAGTTTTTATAGAGAAGTTCGCTGAAGCGATAGAAGTAGAAGATACGAAAAAATTGTCAGAGAATACGGAATTTCGCGATTTGGATGAGTGGAGCTCTTTGGCGGTGTTGTCTCTTATCGCTTTGTTCGATGAGGAGTTTGAAAAAGAGGTTGGCGGTAAGGAGCTGAAAGCGTGTGTTACACTTGGAGATTTGTATGATTTGGCTGTAAAATAGATTGAGAGATGGCATTTTTGACTTACGAGGGAGTAGGTATAACGGCAATGGCCGCTGCGGTTCCTCGGTGTGTGGTTGATAATTATAAATATACTCAATACTTCCCGGAAGATCAAGTAAAGGAGGTTGTTGATAAGATAGGGATCTATGAACGTCGTTTCGCTGATGCCGATACATGTTCTTCGGATTTGTGTTTTGCTGCGGCGGAGAGATTGATAGAGGATAATGGGATAAATAAAGAGGAAATTGATTTGTTGGTATTTATCTCCCAGACTCCGGATTATCGGATGCCTGCTACTTCTGTCATTCTTCAAGATCGACTGAAACTATCTCATTCATGTGTGGCTTTTGATATTTCTTTAGGATGTTCGGCGTTTTGTTATGGCCTTTCCGTGGTATATGGCATGATGCAATCTGGGGGGATTCGAAAAGCCTTGATATTGGATGGAGAGACTCGTTCAAAGGTTTACTCGCCCAAGGATCGTCGGAGTGCGTTCCTGTTTGGAGACGGTGGGGTGGCTGCCTTGGTGGAGCGAGATGAGAAGTTTGGGAAAAGTTATTTCTCATTGAACTCGGATGGCTCTCGGGCAGATCTTATCATGATAAAAGGTGGAGGATATCGACATCCCAGTTCTGAGGAGACATTGCGAGAGAAAGTCGTGGATGAGTATGGCAATATTCGTAGCGATGAGCAGGGGTATATGCAAGGCGGGGATGTTTTTAACTTCGTGATCCGGGAAATTCCTCGTGATATAAAAAAGACATTGGAATATGCGGGTGATACTGCGGACTCATTTGATTATATCGTGTTTCATCAAGCGAATAATTTTATCAACGCTTATATAGCTAAGAAGATGAAACTGGATCCGGATAAGATTCCGTCCACAATCGCTAAATATGGTAATACCTCGTCTGTCTCACTGCCATTAACTATTGTTAGTGAATTGAAAGATAAACTTTATGGCAAGAAGAAGTTGCTGTTAAGTGCTTTCGGTGTGGGGATGACGTGGGCTACGGGTATCGTGCCGTTTGTGGATTGTAAAATAAGTGATATAGTGGAGATATGATGAATCCATTCTCTTTGGAAGGAAAGTTGATCGTTGTGACCGGAGCGTCTTCCGGTATTGGTCGGCAATGTGCGATAGATTGTAGTAAGATGGGGGCTTCGGTGGTATTGATCGCCCGGGATGAAGAGCGGCTGAAGGAGACGGTATCTATGATGGAGTACCCGGAGAGGCATAGTTGTTATTTGGTGGATCTATTTCAGATAGACCAAATTAGGCCATTGGTGGATAATATTGTTTCTGCGCACGGTAAGATAGATGCTTATGTTCATGCAGCCGGAATAGAAAAGACTTTGCCATTGAAACTTTTATCTTCGGATGATTATAAGAGTGTATTTACCGTTAATACGTTAAGTGCTTTTGAGTTTATACGTTATTTCAGTAGTCGAAAGAATTTTAATGATGGAGGACGGATTGTCTTGATCTCATCTATTCTGTCTATCGTGGGAAGGGGAGGGGGCTCTGCCTATGCCGCATCAAAAGGAGCTATGGTTAGTGCGGTTAAGTCAATGGCATTGGAATTTGCCCCCAAAAAGATTTGTATAAATAGCATATCGCCAGGCACAATAAGAACGCCACTGATGGAACGTTTTCTTTCTTCCCTTTCCGAGGAAGATTATAAACAACGTGTAAGTGGATTCCCTTTAGGTTTAGGTGAAGTAACCGATATCTCCCGAACTTGTCTATTCCTTCTTTCGGACGCTTCTCGCTGGATCACCGGGCAGAATATTGTTGTAGATGGGGGATATACGGCTCAATAAGATGAGATCATGGAAGTATTAGTAAAGAAAACTTTCGAACTCTCGGATGAGGAGATCGTAGCGATTTATGCTCTTTTCGAGGAGGTGTTCGGGCAGAAGCGTGATGTGGCTACGTTTCGTGAGAACTATTCAAATACACCTTTGGGATATTCTTACCATAGTATATTATTGAATGAGGAGGGAGATACGGTAGGTTTCCATTCCTGCATGCCTTTCTATTACCAAAGAGGCAATGAGCGTTTTATGGTTGCGCTTGGTATCGACTCGATGGTGAAAAAGGCGTATCGTGATTATTTCAGTTTTCACGATATGATCGTCCAATGCCAGAAACGGTTAAAAGAAGACGGTTGTGTACTGAGAATCGGTTTCCCGAATGATAACTCTTATCCGATACTAAAAAAGGGGTTGAAGCATCGGGATGTGGGAAAACTGACCACCTATTGTATGATCCGTAATATCGGGGCGGTAAAAAGGAGGCTTGCTTTCTTGAATATTTTTAGCCGGATCTTTTCAAGAGCGCAATACGCATGCTCTTTCTTGTCGATCGGTCATCGGCCATATTCATTCAAGTATCATAAGGAACGTGAGTCTTTTGACAAGGTGCGTTATCGCTGGTTTGGAGGTGATTATCGAAAAGTGTCACGTAAAGGATCTCAATTTGTTTATAAGTTAGAACGGTATAATGAAGTTGAGACAGCTTTCTTGTTAGAAGTGTGGCCGCTTTCGAGATCTGCATTTGAAGAGGCTGTCCGATATATCTATAAGAAAGAGCGGAAGGGGATAGACATGATTATTTACGTGGGAAATTTGCCTTTTACTCCTATAGGCTTGTTTTCTGTCCCTCATCGTTTGGAACCTAAACATTTCAATTTTACATGTAAGCCTTTAGTGAAAGATTTTTTTGATGATTCACTTTATGATATCCGGAATTGGGAGGTAAACCTGTCTAATTACGATTTGTTGTAAGTTTTTTAATTCCTATGAACATACTAACTTTCGACATCGAGGAATGGTTTCATCTCCTCGATAACGACTCTACACGCTCCGAGGAGCAGTGGAAAGGGTTTGAAGTGCGTATCTATGAGAATATGGAGCGCATTTTTCGTATCTTGGAGGAGACAGATACGAAGGCTACTTTTTTCGTGATCGGCTGGATCGCCAAGACGTATCCGGATATCGTGAGACAGATTGCATCCAAGTATCAGGTGGGAAGCCATACGATGAATCATCAGTTAGTGTGGCAACAATCGAGGGAGGCATTCAAAGAGGATGTCTCTTCTTCCATAAAATTGCTGGAGGATATAACGGGACAGAAGGTAGAGGCTTTTCGTGCGCCGGGCTTCTCGATCCGTGAGAGCGAGGGGTGGGCTTTCGAGATATTGCATGAATTGGGAATTCGTATGGATAGCTCGGTTTTTCCTGCGCATCATGCGCATGGAGGAATGCCATCATATGTTTCTGCGGTGCCTAGCTGGGTGGAATATAACGGAATAAGGATGAAAGAATTCCCGATCGTGTATCGTAAGATATTGGGAAAGCATATCGTTTTCTCTGGAGGAGGCTATTTCCGCTTGGTTCCCTATAGATTATTGAGGAAATGGACACGTGAATGTCCGGAATATTTGTTGGCTTACATCCATCCTCGTGATCTGGATGCGGAGCAACCGATGATTGAGGACTTAAATTATATCCGTCGTTTCAAATCGTATTATGGCTTGCGTGGAGCGGAAGAGAAATTGAAACGATGGCTTATGGATTTTGATTTTATGGACTTACGTACGGCGGATGGTCTGATAGATTGGAAGGCAGCTCCTATTGTCGAAATTACTCCCAGTCTTTGTTCCGCAACAAATCTCCGCAGCCAGTCCTAACCTCTTCAATGATTCGTATGCAGCGCGGTTTATTCATCTTGTTTTTAGTACCGATGGTTATCATGTCTTGAATGGTGGGATGTCCGGTTCCATTGACCGAAGTCGCATGTTCACCATTATAACCCTCTGTGCATAGGGTGAGATCGTAGGCGGGAGCAAGATGCCATTGCCATGTGCTGGTATCACTTTTCTGTATTGTGAAACTGAAATTCTTGCAATGATCATCTTTGTTGTCTGTGAAATAGTTGAAAACCATACGACGAAACATTTCTTCCACTTCTAAAGGATTCTGCGTTAGATAGCCAGTTAGGGCCAGTAAGTTGCTATAATCGAGAATTGGGTTGGATAGTGGAATGTTAAGCAGTCCTCCGGCTGTGACTGTATGCAAACGTTCTCCATCTTGCGAGATGTCGAAGCGGCGTGTCGTGAAATACTTACCGTTGATCAGTTTGAAGTCTGGAACGCGGATGCCACATTGTCGTGCTAACTCATTGTAATGAAATTCTATCAATCCCATGTCTTGAGGGTCGTATGTATGGCGGAACTTCACCATCCAATGCCCTTCATTGTTGGAGAACAATGCCTTGGGTCTGCATCCGCCGCTATTTCGGCTGTTAAAAAGAAGAAGTTCTACGTCATCGTCGTTCTTCTCATGCAACACTTCTAAGGCCTTTTCTTGCAGCAGATCGAAATCAAGGGGCTCATGCGAAGTACCTATGCTGGTTTCCGGTTCGTATGTGAGTGCTCCCATACCCCCATTTCCCACTAGACTTAGACGGTCGAGCGCTGACAATTGGGTATCGTTGATGCCTTCTTTGAGCAAGGCCTTATGCAAGAGGTAGCGACCATAGCCATCGGGCAGACTGTCTTCGAAAACACCGAAATTCCCATAAAAAGGTGAGGGCTTTGCGATGAACAATCCCGGTTTCAGCGGAAGTTCCAATGGGGATATACTGAAACCGTTGGAAAGCCATGCTTTATCGTATTCAAAGGCACACTGTTTGTTGTCGGGAGTGAGCGAAAGCGTCCCGACTATCTGTTCGTGATACTTTACGATAAGTCTTTCTATTTTTTTGATTCTCATTACTTATGTACTTTTTTCTTGTTGGTATTCTTGCGGATTTGTAGTAGCTCCTCCATGGTGGAGTATTTTGGTTCGGAAAAAAGCTTCTTTATCTCCGAAGTGTAACCTAATGCCATTGCTATGCCGATAAGGTTCTTGAGTGAGATAAGACCTTTCTGTTCGAATCGCACGATATTACTGACTGCTACACCTGCCTTCTCCGACACTTGTTCGCGTGTCAGATTCTTCTCTATACGTCGCTTGCGGAAGTCGTTGGCTATTTCTTTAGCGATCTCATCCGGGTTGTCTAGCGTATAGTTGTCAAGAACTGATAACATATTATTTGTTTCCTGCATCTTTATTTGGATAATAGTAATATATTATTAGTTGCAAAGGTAGTAAAAAGCTCTGTATTCTCATCGTCTTATGCGTGGCTTTTTAAAAGTTCAAGAAGATGTTTGTGGAATTAAATAAAAAACTCTATCTTTGCACTCGATTTTCCGCAGAGGGTAAATAAGTGGAGCCGGAGACGGAGCCCACCCCCGGGACCTAACCTGTTTAAAAGATTTTAAGACAGATGTACGTAATCGTAGAAATTAACGGACAACAGTTCAAGGCTGAGCAAGGCAAGAAATTGTTCGTTCATCACATTCAGAACGCGGAAAGCGGTGCTGTTGTGGAGTTTGACAAGGTGTTGTTAGTAGATAACAACGGTGAGGTAACAGTGGGTGTTCCTACTGTAGAGGGCGCAAAGGTAGTATGCGAGGTATTATCTCCGCTGGTAAAAGGTGACAAGGTGCTGGTATTCCACAAGAAGAGAAGAAAAGGTTACCGTAAATTGAACGGTCACCGTCAGCAGTTCACTGAGGTGAGTATTAAAGAAGTTATTGCTTAACGTTTAAAGGAGAAGAAAAGAAATGGCACATAAAAAAGGTGTGGGTAGTTCTAAGAACGGCCGTGAATCACAAAGTAAAAGATTAGGTGTTAAGCTTTTTGGTGGTGAGGTTGCTAAAGCTGGTAACATCATCGTTCGTCAAAGAGGTACGGTTCATCATCCGGGCGAGAACGTAGGTATCGGTAAGGATCATACGTTGTATGCGTTGGTAGATGGCGTTGTTACTTTCCGTAGAGGAAAAGAAAACAGATCATTTGTTTCTGTAAAAGAAGTTGTTGCTGAGGCTTAAGTTTCTGCGACCAAAGAATAAGGAAAAGGATATCCTGAAAAGGGGTATCCTTTTTTTATTGCCGATGATAATAAACGTTATGAAGTAAATTTTGGAACATATATAAATAAACTTGTAACTTTGCGGTCTCAAACATAAATACAAACATAAAAAACAATGGGTGGTTTTTTCGGAACTATTTCTAAAGGAGCCTGTATTACGGATTTATTCTATGGTACAGACTACAATTCTCATCTAGGAACCCGCAGAGGCGGTATGGCTACGTACGATAAGGAAGAAGGGTTTACGCGTTCGATCCACAATCTGGAGAATTCTTATTTCCGCACCAAGTTTGAACCGGGGCTTCCTAAATTCAAAGGAAAAGCCGGGATCGGTATTATCAGCGATACGGATGCGCAGCCTATCGTTATCAACTCTCACTTAGGTAAATTCGCGATCGTGACGGTGGCGAAGATTAATAATCTGGACGAGCTGGAAAAGGAGTTATTGGAAGCGAACATGCATTTCTCGGAATTGAGTTCCGGAAAAACGAATCAGACGGAGTTAGTCGCTTTGCTGATTACACAAGGCAAGGACTTCGTGGAGGGTATTGAGAATGTTTACAATAAGATAAAGGGCTCTTGCTCTATGTTGCTCCTGACGGAGGATGGTATTATCGCCGCCCGTGATAAATGGGGGCGTACGCCGATCGTAATCGGGAAGAAAGACGGAGCTTATGCGGCGACCAGTGAGTCTAGCAGTCTTCCGAACTTGGATTATGAGATCGAGAAATTTATAGGCCCGGGCGAGATCGTCCGTTTGCGTGCCGATGGTATGGAGCAGATGCGTAAACCGAATGAAGGGATGCAGGTCTGCTCTTTCCTTTGGGTGTATTATGGATTTCCGGTTTCTTGCTATGAGGGTAAGAACGTGGAGGATGTCCGGTTTATGAGTGGATATAAGATGGGGCAGAAGGATGACTCGGAGGTGGATTGCGCCTGTGGTATACCGGACTCCGGCGTGGGTATGGCCTTGGGATATGCGGAAGGTAAGGGGGTGCCTTATCATCGGGCTATCGCTAAGTATACACCGACGTGGCCTCGTAGTTTTACCCCGGCTAACCAAGAGATGCGTGCTTTGGTGGCTAAGATGAAATTGATACCGAACCGTGCGATGCTGGAAGGCAGACGCATCCTTTTCTGCGACGACTCGATCGTGCGTGGTACACAGCTTCGTGATAACGTGAAGATCTTATATGATTATGGGGCGAAAGAGGTACATATGCGTATCGCTTGCCCTCCATTGATTTATAGTTGCCCGTTTATCGGTTTTACTTCTTCCAAGAGTCCTTTGGAGTTGATAACTCGTCAGATTATCAAGGAACTGGAAGGGGATGAGAATAAGAATCTGGATAAATATGCTACGACAGACTCTCCGGAATATAAGAAGATGGTCGGAATTATCGCCGAGCGTTTCGGGTTGAGTTCCTTGAAGTTTAATACGCTGGAAACCTTGGTGGAGGCGATCGGCTTGCCTAAGTGTAAGGTTTGTACGCACTGCTTCGACGGTTCAAGCTGCTTTTAATGACATTTTTTGAGAGAAACAGGAATAGCGGGACAATTTGTCTCGCTATTTTTTTGTCATGTAACTTGCTTTGTCTACTTTTATGGCTGTTTTAAAAGAGTGAGTTATGACAGTTTTAGATAGATTTTTAAAGTACGTTACGTTCGATACCCAGTCGAACGAGGAGACGGGTACGACTCCTAGTACGCCGGGACAACGTGTCTTTGCCGAGGCTTTGGTGAAGGAATTGGAAGCGATTGGTATGGAGGAGATCTCCTTGGATGAGAATAGTTATGTAATGGCTACTCTGCCGGCTAATACGGACGAGAAAATCCCGACTATCGGTTTTATCGCTCATTTGGATACGAGTCCGGATATGTCGGGTAAGAATGTTCAACCTCGTATCGTGACTTATCTGGGTGGTGATATTGTCTTGGATGCGGAAGAAAATGTTGTACTATCTCAATCGATGTTCCCAGAGCTTTCTGATTATAAGGGACAGGATATTATCGTAACGAATGGTAAGACTTTATTAGGTGCCGATGATAAGGGAGGTGTAGCCGCTATCGTCGCCTCTATGCAATATTTGAAGGATCATCCGGAGATCAAGCACGGTAAGATCCGTATCGCTTTTACCCCGGATGAGGAAATCGGACAAGGTGCCGATCATTTCGACGTGGAGAAGTTCGGTTGTGATTGGGGATATACGATTGACGGTGGACAAATCGGTGAGTTGGAATATGAGAATTTCAATGCCGCCGGCGCTAAAATTATCTTCAAGGGCTTGAACGTACATCCGGGATACGCCAAGGATAAGATGCAAAACGCTTCCTTGCGTGCGATCGAGTTTGCTTCTTGGTTGCCGGCCGAGCAACGTCCGGAGCATACGACTGGTTATGAGGGATTCATCCATTTGACCGGTATGACCGGTTCAGTCGAGGAGGCTACTCTATCTTACATCATCCGTGACCATGACCGGAAGTTGTTCGAGGAGAAGAAAGAATTGCTTCGTACGTTGGTTGATAAGATGAATGAAGCGCATCCGGGATGTGCGCATTTGGAGCTTCGGGATCAATATTACAATATGCGCGAGGTCGTGGAACCCCAGAAGCATATCGTTGATTTGGCGTTTAAGGCGATGACCTCTGTCGGGGTGGAACCGATCGTGAAACCGATCCGGGGAGGTACGGATGGTGCCCGCCTGTCGTTTATGGGATTGCCTTGCCCGAATATTTTCGCGGGAGGCCTGAATTTCCACGGACGTTATGAGTTCTTGCCCGTTCGTTCGTTGGAGAAGAGTATGGAAACAGTTATAAAAATCATAGAGCTATCGGCTCGTAAATCTTAAATGCAATAATTACATGAAAACAACTCCGTTTACCGACGTGCATATCGCGTTGGGTGCAAAGATGCACGAATTCGCAGGTTTCAATATGCCTATCGAATATTCCGGAATTATCGACGAACACATGACTGTAGTGAATGGTGTAGGTGTGTTTGATGTTTCCCACATGGGCGAGTTTTGGGTAAAAGGCCCGAACGCCTTGGCTTTCATTCAAAGCGTAACTTCTAACGACGCTTCTGTCTTGCCGCTTGGTAAGGCTCAATATACTTGCTTCCCGAACGACAAGGGAGGTATCGTGGATGACCTTTTGGTATATCATTACGAGCCGGAGAAATATTTGCTGGTCGTAAACGCCGGTAATATCGACAAGGATTGGGATTGGTGCGTAAGCCATAATACGGTAGGTGCCGAATTGGAGAATTCTTCCGACCGTACGGCTCAATTGGCTATCCAAGGACCGAAAGCACAGGAGGTTCTTCAACGTCTTACTCCGGTTGATTTATCTTCTATTCCTTACTATTCATTTGTGACGGGTGAGTTCGCCGGTTGCAAAAACGTGATTATCTCCAACACGGGGTATACCGGTGCGGGTGGCTTCGAATTGTATTTCTATCCGAGTGATGCGATGACGATCTGGAACGCTATCTTCGAGGCTGGAAAGCCGGAAGGGATCAAGCCGATCGGTTTGGGAGCACGTGATACGCTTCGTCTTGAGATGGGCTTCTGCTTGTATGGAAATGATTTGGATGATACGACTTCTCCGATCGAGGCTGGTTTAGGCTGGATCACGAAGTTCGCCGAGGGTAAGAACTTTACGAATCGTGCGGAATTGGAGCGTCAGAAGAAAGAGGGCGTAACCCGTAAGTTGTGTGCTTTCGAGCTGCAGGAAAAGGGAATTCCCCGTCATGGCTATGAGATCGCCGATGCGGAAGGGAATGTAATCGGCGTGGTTACTTCCGGTACGATGTCTCCGGTATTGAAGAAGGGGATCGGTATGGGATACGTGAAACCTGAGTTCGCGAAAGCTGGTACGGATATCTTTATCAAGGTGCGTAATAAGAACTTGAAGGCTCAAGTGGTAAAGGCTCCTTTCCGTAAATAAGAGATAAGGCTATCTATAAATAGTTCGAAGGCGATGTTCCTCACGGAGCACCGCCTTCCTTATTATAGAAAAGTTGGACATGATTAATATGTTGTTCCCTGGAAAATGTTCGATTGTGAGTACGGAAGTAGGGTACCGGTCATTCTCAAGTTTCTACCGGAGAAGTTCGGGTCTACGGTAACGGTTGCGTTGTTTGTTCCGTTGGTAAGCATCAAGCTAACGGTAGCGGAGATAAACACACCCTGTACGTTCATGTTCAGATAAACATTGCCCTTGTCATCCTGCTTGGTCTGGATATTGGAGGCGCTACCTTGTACGGTGATACCACCTAATCCGTTAGGACCGGGATACGGAGAGTTGGACGCGATCTGGACCATAGCCTGTCCGTCATTCAAAGATACGAAGTTCGTATTTGAATTTACGTAGAATACCTGTCCGTTCATCGGTTGTATGTTGTTAGCCTCCAATACGAATGATTGGTTGTTGATAGCTTGTACAGCGGCGTTAAACTCTTCTTGGCCTTCTACGGCATCTTGTGCCAGACGCTCTTGTTTCTTGATTTCTCTCTCTACTTTTTTGGCTTCCTTTGTTATCGATTTTTGAGCCATTACTTGTGTCATTCCGCACATAGCGACAGCGAGAACGACGATAAAAGATACAATTCTTTTCATACTTGATTTAGTTTTAAAACGGTTTTAAATTGTATAGATTAAACAGCGTCGTTGCGAAAAAGTTCCTGCGGCTTATCCATTTTATAGATACAATAACATTTCCACGGAGTATTTATGTTAAACAGAAATCGTACATTTGTAAGCGAAGAACATAATACGATAGAATATGGATAAAGTACGTTTTGGTGTAGTCGGAACCAATTTCATAACCGATTGGGTGATTGCCGGAGCCCGGCAGGATGAGCGTTTTGAACTGGTAGCTGTATATTCGAGAACTCAGGAGACGGCGGATGCTTTCGCCTCGAAACATAATATACCGTATACGTTTACCTCCTTGGAGGAGATGGCGAAAAGCCCGTTGATCGACGCCGTGTATATTGCCTCCCCGAACTTCCTTCATGCCTCCCAGAGTATTCTTTGCATGAGCTATGGCAAGCATGTTCTTTGCGAGAAACCCTTCGCTTCCAACGCAAAAGAAGTACGTGCGATGATCGAGGCTTCCCGTATCTATAATGTCACGTTGATGGAGGCGATGAAGCCTACGCTTACGCCGAACTTTCTTGCCGTACGAGAGAATCTTGAGCGTGTAGGTACGGTTCGTCGTTATTTCGCCTGCTATTGCCAGTATTCCTCCCGTTATGATAAGTTCAAGGAAGGAATCGTGTTGAACGCTTTCAAGCCGGAGTTGTCTAATGGGGCCATGATGGATATCGGTATTTATACGGTCTATCCGATGGTTGTCTTGTTTGGTCGCCCTAAGAAGATAGATGCCTCGGGCATAGTCCTGTCCTCAGGAGCGGACGGGCAAGGGGCCGTGAATTTCTTGTATGAGGGGATGAACGCCACGGTGCTTTATTCTAAGATCGCCAACTCCGCCTTGCCTACCGAGATACAAGGGGAGGAGGGGAACTTGACCTTGGACCGGATCAATATCATCCGTAAAGTGACGTATTCTCCTCGTTTAGCTCCGGCGATGGGAAAAGGCCCGGAACCGGTTCCGGAAGACCTAAGCGTGGTCGCCGATAAGGATGAGTACTATTATGAGGTAGCGGAATTTATCAACCTCGTCTTGTCTGGCAAGCGGGAGTCAGAAATCAATAGCCTTGATAATTCTTTGATTACATTGGAGATTATCGATGAAGTACGCCGGCAGTTGGGAATTGTCTATCCGGCGGATTGATAACTCTTCGTGATTTTCCTCTTTTTCCATCGGGGTGAAAAACTTTTTCCACCGTGATGAAAAAGCTTTTTCACTACGATGGAAATCCTTTTTCATCACGGAGAAAAAAGGGTTACTTGTATTTTTATTACCTTTGTGTCCTTAATTGTTTAGGATGTACATATATAATTCAATACCCCATATAACGAATACGCTAAATCTGGGAAAGGACCTATTGGAGGTCTTATTTGAGAAAAGAAAATCATTACCGTTTCGCTATGATTATGCGTTGGATATTATCGATGAGAATAAATTGAATATCCTGATCGAGCGTGAGGTGATCCGCAGGAACGGCCCTTATATCGAGATGGATGAGCATTATCTCTCTTTCTATGAGCTGCTTCTGGAGGCGAATGAGGAGATTTCTACCTCGGTGATCGATGAGAATATCCAGTTGGTGTATCAATTGATCGATTATTATGGCAAGGAGGATAACGATTTGCGTAAGCTGGGCTATCTGCGATCGGTCAAGGCGCATTTGCGGAAGATCGGGAAGATCTTGGTACGTAACGTGGTGTCCTTGCAACGGGTGATCGATAATACGTTCAAGAACGAGCCGAGCTATAAGGTGAAGATCGCCAAACTGGAGAATCTGGACGCTAAACGAATCGAGATCAACCGCCTGATCGTGGAAGTGGAGAAGCTGCTGGATCGGGAACGGACTCCCTTTTTCGCCCAAGTCCCGGACGAGGAGCTGTTGACGATCGCCCGTGAGTTGAAGACGGAGTTATTGAGCGCTGGCCATAGCTTGATCCATTCCCAACAGGATATCATTGATTACTTGAACCAGATCCGTACGCAGGTGGGTTTTACCCGTAAGCTGCGTCGTATCAAATATCTGCGGGAGCAGTTTGAGTTACAGGAGAACACGAATGTACGGGAGGTGGTAGATGCGGAGCGTTCCGTGGTATTGGAGGGCGTGCAGCCTACCTTATTCAAGATTTCCATTCCTTATTTGCAAACGGACGAGGCGCTGGATGTTATCTTGAAGGTGGCCGACGGCATACGGCCGGACAAGGTGATCCACCGGCAAGAGCTAGGCGTGATCTCCGCCGAGCAGATGGAGAATCAAGAAGTGGGGGAGGCCGCTATCAATACCCGGAAGATGATGGATGTTTTTAGCCGGACCGGAGGGGATTTGTTCTCTTTCGTGATGGGCTACGAGTATAACCGGGAGATGGATTTCGAGGCGAAGGTTACGTTATTTTGCCGTTTACTCTCCCTCTATGAAAATGAGTTGGAGATAACAGACCGTTTTGGGCATACGGAGCATATAGAATATGCCATTATTCAAAGAACCTAGTTGTAGAGACGGGGCGTGTCCCCTGTGATGAGACGGGGCACGCCCCGTCTCTACAACTGGATAAAATAAAACAACAATAATAAGGATGATAGATAATTTACCGGTACAGACCGCACAGATCTATGATTACCTGTCGAAAGGTAATTTTCTGTGCTCGAATACAAGTGTAAAGGAGTTGAGGACACTCTTCTCGGTCGTAGAAGATAATTTTGAGCGTTTACGTGATTATTTCTCGCATATCAATTTCGTGTTGGAGCAGGGGAATAATTACTTCTACTTCTCCCGCAAGGAGCCCCGGGCTACCTTGGAACAAAAGCTTCAGCGTTTCTTCGCTTGGATCGATATCATGGACTTCTTCTGTACGTATGATACGGCCTTCGGGCCCGGTTTCACCTTCTCGCCGGCGGAGATATTGGTACGTTCCCGTATCGACATGGATCTAGAGATGAAGCTGGACGGGTTGAAAAAACATACCGGAGGCAAGGAGAAACGCAAGGATATCCTCGATACCATCTTGGACAGGATGACGAAAGAGGGCTTTATCGAGTGCGTAAGCGATATGAACGGGACGTGGAAAGTGCTCTCCTCGTGGGACTACCTCACGAAGATGATCCATAGTATTAACATAAAGAACGAAGATGAGATATCTCAATAAAATAGTATTTATAAACAGCGCCGCTATCCGTTACTCGGAAGTACAGCTGGATGGAAATATACATTTAATCGGAACGCAGGGAGTGGGGAAGAGTACGATCCTCCGTGCGATCCTTTTCTTTTACAACGCCGATACGCAGCGGCTCGGAATCCCGGTCGAGAAGAAGTCGTATCAGGATTATTATTTCCCTTATGCCGATTCCTCGATCATCTACGAGGTAGCGAGGGAGGATGGTTGGTTTACGGTACTTAGTTATAAGACGATGAACCGTATCTGCTACCGTTTTATCGCCTCTCCGTACCGGCCGGATCTTTTTATCGACGAGGAGGGAGCGCCTTATCCGTCGGATCGTATCCGCTCGGTGCTCGATAAGAACGGTATCAAATATAGCGGGGCGATCTCCACGTATGAGGAATACCGGAATATCCTCTACGGAAACTCGGATAATAAACGGGATTACTCCTGTTATTCCTTGATGGAGAGCGGCTCGTATCAGAATATCATCCGTACGATCCAGAACGTCTTGCTGAACTCACGCTTGGAGGCGGATTATATCAAGCAGACGATCATCACCTCCTTGAACGAGGCGGATAGCGTGATCGATTTGAGCCGTTACCGGAGCCATCTATCCGGTTTTGAGGCGCAACTGAATGATATCGGTGTTTTCCGTGAGCCGGGCATGGCGCGGAAGGCCGCCGGGATCTCCACCTTGTCGGACGATATCCGTAAGCGGGATTTACGGATCAACGATCTGTGTCGCCAATTACGCGGGGCTTATCTGGAAACGGAGCGTATCTTGCCGGAGTTGTCCCGGAAGATACACGAGCAGGAGGCGGTCAAATCGGATTTCTATAAGCAAAGGGATAAGCTAGACGCTGAATCGAAGAACCGGACAGCCACGATGGAAGGCGAGTTGGCCGTGCTGAAAAACTCCTTGTCAGAGGCGGAAGCGAAACGGGTTTTCTATGCCGGGAAAGATATCCAGACGGCGATGGATCGTTGTAACAAATTGGAGATCTTACAGCAGGAACAGGAATCCTTAGTCGTGGAGAAAGATTTGCTTTCTTCCAAGAATAAAGAAGCCTCGGTCTTGCACGCCAATTTGATCGCTAATCTGAAGAACGAGTTGGCCGGCTTCGAGAACGAGAAACAGAAACAATTACTGGCGGCAGAGACCGAGATCAATGCTCGTCGGGAGGCTCGCCGGGAGTATTATCGACGGCTACGGGAGGAATCGCGCCATGCCGCCTCGGAGGAGAAAGAGCGTTTGTTGGTGGATCGGGAGAAACGTACGACGGAGGTCGCCGCCTTGAAGATGCGTATCAAGACTGCCCGGGGGCAGTCGGGAACCTCGGAGGAATTGGAGGCGGTCAAGGGGCGTCTCGGCAATTACGATGCGAACCGGAAGGACTTGGAGCTGAAGATCCGTGAGCTGAAGTACGAGTTGAACTACCAGACGAAAGAGTTCGAGACCGCCGGGAAGCATCTGGATGAGGATTATCAAAAGCTAGCGGAATCCAACGAGGTGAAGATCGAGGCCCTGAGCGCTAAGCTAGCGGAACTGACGGAATTCTTGGATAACCAGAAAGATAGCTTCTTCAACTGGCTGTCCGAGCATAAACCCGGCTGGGAGCAGACGATCGGGCAAGTGTGTGACGAGCGCCTGCTTTACGGGAAAGAGTTTACGGCGGAGGTAGGCGAGGGAGATACCTTTTATGGAATCCGCTTCACCTCCGGGATTCACCGGAATGTCAAGACCAAGGAGGATTACTTGACGGAGAAGAAGGAGGCCGAGGAAAAACGTGCCGGAATCCAGCGCTTCATCGCTACGGCGCGGCAGGATTTGGAGGCGGCCAAGGAGAATCTCCGCAAGCAATATCAATCCTCCGTGAAGCCCATCAAGGAGGATATCTATCACGCGGAATATGAGTTGGAGCAACTGGCGGTTCGCAAGAAAGAGGACGAGTCTCGTCTGTCGGCCTTGCGGGATCAGGCGACCCGTCTGAGGCAGGAGGAGATCCGGCGTTTGGAGGAGGAGTTGAACGCTGCCGAGGCCGCCCTTTCCTCGATCCGGCAGGAGATCGCCACGCTTCAAGGCAAGATGGACCGGGAACTCGCTTCCTTGGATGAGCAAGAGAAAGATGAGTTGGCTGCTTTGGATAAGGAACTCTCCGCCCGGAGGGAAGCTATCTCGGAGGAGATCGCACGCAAGAAAGTGGAGCTGGAAGAGCGCAAATCCGGATATGACAGGGAGCAATTGGATAGCCTGACCGCCAGTGGTGGCGATCCGAGGCGTTTGGAGGAGATACATTCCCGCTTGGCGTATATCGGTGGGGAGATCAAGTATATCAACGAGACCAAGGCTTTGATTATCGAGTATCTGAAAGATAAACGAGAGATGCTGGATAAGGTACCTGACTGGACGGCGGAGAGCCTACGTTTGCAGCAGATCATCCACGGGGAACAGGAGGAATTGAAAAAGCGTCTGGCGGACGTGAACCGGAATATCTTCAAGATAGATGCCGAGCTGAAGGAGCTGAAGGAGGCCAACCGGAAAGCGTTGGAGAACCGGGAGGAATATCATCGCTCTACCCTGTTGGACTGGTTTACCTCTAGGGAATCCGTCTTCTCTTCCATGAACCGTACGGATACGAATGGCGATTGCCGTTCCTTGGTACGGGAGATCACGATCTGCGTCAGCGAGCAATCCCAGAAACTTTCCGAGCTGCGCAAGGAGATAACCGCCTACACCGGCAATTTCTCCGAGGATAATGTGTTCGCCTTCAAGACGAGCTTCTCGGATGATAAAGAGTATATGGATTTCGCTTGCGACTTGAAGGAGTTTATCGACGAGGACAAGGTCTCGGAATACCAATTGCGTATCAATACCCGCAACTCCGATATCTTCCGGCAGATTACGGCGGACACGAAAAGCATGGTCTCTCAGGAAGGCAATATCCGTGGCGTGGTGGATCAGATCAACGCCGATTTCAAGGAGAAGAACTTCGTGGGGATTATCCAGTGTATCGAGATGCGTATCGATCCGAGCCAGAACAAGATCGTCAATCTGTTGAAGGAGATCAAGCGATTCAACGAGGAATATAGCTGGGATTTGGGGCAGAACCTGTTCGCTTCCTCGGCCGACGATACGGCTACCCGGGAGAAGGCGACGACGTTGCTACGTGAGTTGATCAAGTCGATGGACGCTTATTCCGGCAACTTGATCCGTCTGGCGGATTTCTTCGACCTTAAATTCCGGGTGATCGAGAACCGGAATGATACGGGCTTCGTGGAGCGCCTTACGAACGTAGGCTCCGAGGGTACGGATATCTTGGTCAAATCCATGGTGAATATCATGTTGCTGAACGTGTTCAAGCGGAACGCCTCCACGGTATTCTCTGATTTCAAGCTACATTGCATGATGGATGAGATCGGGAAGCTACACCCGAATAACGTGGCGGGGATCTTGAAATTCGCCAACGACCGGGATATTCTCTTGATCAATGGCTCACCGACCGAGCAGGATGCCCTGTCCTATAAGCACATCTATAAACTGGAGAAGGACGGCGATAGCTTCACCCGGATCCGGAGGGTGATCACGCAGTTCGATTAGGCAGGATCATAGCCGAGGCTTTCTCACCGATCATAACTGAGGCTCTCTCACGGGTCATAGCCGAGGCTTCGACACCCATGAGAGAGCCTCGTCTATGACCATACCCGTGAACGAATGTTAAAGCCCTGCGATCTCATCCAGCCAAAGCGTAGCCATCGCGTCGCTCGGCATTCGCCAGTCTCCACGCGGGGAGAGGCTGATGGAGCCTACTTTCGGGCCGTCGGGCAGGCAACTGCGCTTGAACTGTTGCTGGAAGAAGCGGCGGAAGAAGGTATGGAGCCATTTCTTGAGGGTGGCATCGTCGTAGGTTTCCCCGAATGCCCGCTTCGCCAAGAAATAAATCTTCGCGGGGGAGGCACCGAAGCGTAGGAAGTGATAGAGGAAGAAATCGTGCAGCTCGTAGGGGCCTACCAAATCCTCCGTCTTCTGCTTGATATTTCCATGCTCGTCGGCGGGAATCAATTCCGGGCTGATCGGAGTGTCTACTATATCTAATAACGTGGCGCGGGAAGCCTCGTCTACCTTGTTGTTGGCAACCCATTCCACCAGATATTTGACCAATGTCTTGGGAATGCTACCGTTGACGCCGTACATAGACATATGGTCGCCATTGTAAGTAGCCCAGCCCAAGGCAAGCTCCGAGAGATCCCCCGTACCGATCACGAGGCCGTTCGCTTGGTTCGCCACGTCCATAAGAAGTTGGGTACGCTCGCGGGCTTGGCTGTTCTCGTAGGTCACGTCATGTACATGGATGTCGTGATCAATATCCTTGAAATGTTGGACGCAAGCCTCCTTGATGGAGATCTCCCGGAGGGTCACGCCAAGGGAGCGTATCAAGTCGCAGGCATTGGTATAGGTACGATCCGTCGTTCCGAAGCCGGGCATGGTGATGCCGATGATCTTATCCCGTGGGATCTTCAAGGCATCGAAGGTCATGACGGTGACCAGTAGGGCCAAGGTGGAATCCAGTCCCCCGGAGATGCCTACGACGGCGGTTTGGGCGTGGGCATGGAGGATACGCTTGGCGAGTCCCGCTACCTGTATATGGAATATTTCCTCGCAACGTTCTTTCAGCGCGTCGCCGGAGGGGGTAAAGGGATGCGGGTCGATTGCCCGGGTCAAATCCAGTGTCCGGTTGGGAAGGCTGAATGAGACTACGGTGCCGTTATCCATGTTATGGTTGAGATAACCCTGCATGAAACTGGTGTTGATCCGTCGGTCGTTCTGTAAGTTCTGGATATCGATCTCGCTGATAACGAGTTGCTCCTCCATGGAGAAACGTTCGGATTCCTTCAGCAACGTGCCGTTCTCCGCTATGATACCGTTTCCTGCGAATACGAGGTCGGTACTGGATTCCCCGAAACCGGCGGATGCGTAGACGTATCCGGCGATACAACGTGCGGATTGCTGGCAGATCAAGGATCGTAAGTAAGCATGCTTACCGATCAACTCGTTGCTGGCGGATAGATTGAATATCAAGTTGGCCCCCTGCATGGCTAGCTCGGAGCTGGGAGGGATGGGAACCCAAAGATCCTCGCAGATCTCGATACCCACACGTACCTCATCATACTCGAAGATCAGGTAGCAATCCAGCGGCACTTCCCGGTTACCGATCGTGATCATGGATTGCTGTAGGTGTGAAGAGGCCGTGAACCAACGCTCTTCTTGGAACTCTTTGTAGCTGGGCAGGTAGCTCTTGGGCACTACCCCTAGTATCTCGCCCCGTTGGAAAGCGACGGCGGCGTTTATCAGTTGGCTTCCGCTGACAAGCGGGCAACCTACGATCGTTAGTAAATCCAGATCGGCGGTGTTGTTCACTAAATCCAGCAAGGCTTTCTCGGCGTTTCTGAGTAAGGTCTCTTGCGAGAACAAGTCCATGCAAGTGTAAGACGTAACCGATAATTCGGGGAAAGCGATGATCTGGACCTCTTTTTGGGACGCTTGGCGCATCAATCCCTCGATCTGTTGAATATTATAAAAGCAGTCAGCCACTTTAACATGTGGTACGGCTGCCGCTACTTTGACGAATCCGTAATTCATATTTGTTATTGTTTATCTGATAGATGTTCTTAATTTATCGGGGTTTTGACGACAGTCGAAGATCGCGGAGATATAGATGATATCATCTTCTATAAAATAGATGATTTTGTAATGTTCATGAACAAGAGACCGAAAGCCTTGCGGCTCCGAGGATAAAGCTTGCTCATAAAAACCGAGAAGAGGATTGTCAGCTAACAAATCGGCGTAATGTTTCAGGTCCTTGACTTTCTTGTGGGCCATGTTGATAGAAATCTCCTTCTTATAATACTTCGTAATTTCTTTCAAATCTTCTTTGGCCTTGGCTGTCCAATATGGATTTTTCTGTTTCAGAACCATGTCTCTATCTCTTTATCTAGATCCTCACTTGATGTGACTCTACCTTCTCGGGCGTCTTCTACCGATTTCCGTACCTCTGCTATCATCTCCTCTTGCGAGTGGATTACGCAAGGGCGGGGTGTCCTTCTCTTGGAAAAGATCTTTTTGGCAGCCCGTTCCAGTTCCTCCGATATCTCCATGTCATCGATCTTGTTAAGGTATCTCTCCACGAAGCTTTCTCTCCATTGCTGTAACTCTATTGTCGTCATATCAATTTCCCTCCTATATATTTATGCCCCAAAGGTATGTATTTTGTATGGGATAAAAAAGAAGGAGAGGTATACTTCGCAGCATCCTCTCCTTATTAACACAAAACAATCAACAAAAAACTACTGTCTGAATAAGACTATCTGATGAATAAAAGCTCACGGTATTTCGGCAAGGTCCATATCTGGTCGTCGACAACCAGTTCCAACTTGTCGATATGGTAACGGATGGCTTCCATCATCGGGACGATCCGGTCGTGGTAAGCGATCGCCTTCTCCCGCTCGCTCTCGATCTTGTTGGCTATCTTGCGGGCGTTGACCATCTCGTCCACTTTTTCCTTGATGAAGATCGTGCGGTTCGCTATATCCTCGATGATCTCCATGTTCTTGGAGGATAGATGGGCGGCTTTATCGGCGGGGAATAATTCACGCATCTTATATACGTTGTCGATCAAGGAAGACTGGTATTTGGTGGCCATCGGGATGATATGGTTCATTGTCAGGTCGCCTAATACACGGGCCTCGATCTGGATCTTCTTCGTGTACATCTCCCATTTGACCTCGTTGCGAGCCTCCAGCTCCTTGCGGGTCATGACTCCCGTGGACTCGAACATGCGGACGCTGCTATCTTTCAAATAAGCGTCGAAGATCAAAGGCACGCTGGTCTCGCAATCCAAGCCCCGGCGTGCGGCCTCGGCCTTCCATTCCTCGCTGTAGCCATTGCCGTCGAAATGGATCGCCTTGCATTCCTTGATATCCTTGCGGATTACCTCGATGATAGCGGCGAACTTATCCTTTCCGGTGGCTATCTTAGCGTCTACCTCGGCCTTGAACTGCCTCAACTGATCCGCTACGGCGGCGTTCAATACCAGCATGGCGGCGGCGCAGTTCGCGGAGGAACCTACGGCACGGAACTCGAAACGATTACCGGTGAAGGCGAAAGGGGAGGTACGGTTACGATCCGTGTTATCGATCAATAACTCGGGGATACGGGCGATATCGAGTTTCATGCCTTGCTTTCCCGCTAGGTTGAAATCTTCCGTATCGCTGTTCTCCAGATGTTCCAATACCTTGGATAGCTGTGTCCCTAAGAAGCTGGAGATGATCGCTGGGGGAGCCTCGTTCGCTCCCAGACGATGGGCGTTGGTCGCGCTGGAGATGCTGGCCTTCAGCAATGCGTTATGGGTGTACACGGCTTTCAGTACGTTGACCACGAAGGTCACGAAGCGCAGGTTGTCTTCCGGCGTCTTACCCGGTCCCATCAAAAGGATTCCGGTATCGGTTCCCAGCGACCAGTTATTGTGCTTGCCGGAACCGTTCACGCCTTTGAACGGTTTCTCGTGCAACAGGACACGGAACCCATGTTTGCGGGAGATCTTGCGCATTAGGGCCATGATCAGTAAGTTATGGTCATTGGCGAGGTTGCATTCCTCGAAGATGGGAGCCAGCTCGAATTGGTTCGGGGCGACCTCGTTATGACGGGTCTTTACGGGAATGCCAAGTTTCAATGCCTCAACCTCGAGGTCTTTCATGAATTCCATGACACGGGTGGGGATGGCTCCGAAGTAATGATCCTCCAACTGTTGGTTCTTCGAGCTCTCGTGCCCCATCAGAGTACGGCCGGTCATCAACAGATCGGGACGTGCGGCGTATAGGCCCTCGTCTACTAGGAAGTATTCCTGTTCCCAACCTAGGTAGGCGTATACTTTCTTCACGTCCGGGTTGAAGTAGTGGCAGACATCGACCGCCGCCTTGTTCACGGCTTCCAAGGCTTTCAGCAAGGGAGCTTTGTAGTCGAGGGACTCGCCTGTGTAAGCGATGAAGATCGTCGGGATGCACAGGGTGTCTCCTACGATAAAAGCAGGGGAGGAAGGATCCCAAGCCGAGTAGCCACGGGCCTCGAACGTATTGCGGATACCGCCGTTCGGGAAACTGGAGGCGTCCGGCTCTTGCTGGATCAGTAGTTTCCCCTCGAATTCCTCAAGTACGCCGCCTTTGCCATCGTGCTCGATGAAAGCATCGTGCTTCTCGGCGGTACCTTCCGTCAAGGGATGGAACCAGTGGGTGTAGTGGGTAGCGCCTTTTTCCATCGCCCATTTCTTCATGCCGGAGGCCACGGCGTTCGCTGTCTCACGGTCTAACGGGGTACCGTTGTCGATGGAGTCCACCAGTCTCTCGTACGCTCTCTCTGGAAGATATTTGAACATCTTCTCACGGTTGAATACTAACTCACCGTAATACTCGGAAGGTCTCTCGGCGGGAGTGGTTAGCTCGGTCGCTTTTTTCTCGAACGCCGATTCTACGACTCTAAATCTTAACTTTGACATAATACCTGATGATTATTGTTGTTTATAGTAAATGACTTATCTTAGCCACTTCCTCAGCCTAGCCATGGCCTCTAGGGTGTCATCCCTATCGCCGAAAGCGGTGAGGCGTAGATAACCTTCCCCGCTCGGTCCGAATCCCACTCCGGGGGTTCCGACTATCTTGACTTCATAAAGCAGTTTGTCAAAGAATTTCCATGAGGAGAGGCCGTCCGGGGTCTTTAGCCAGAGGTATGGGGCGTTATCGCCTCCGTACACCGTGAGACCGCAGTTTTGCAGGCCCTCTTTCATGATCTTCGCGTTGGTCATATAATAATTGATAGTAGCTGTCACTTGCTGTTTCCCGGCGGTGGAATAAACCGCTTCCGCACCCCGTTGGGTTATGTAACTGGTTCCGTTGAATTTCGTGCATTGGCGACGGTTCCATAATTTGTTCAACTGTACCCGTTGCCCGTCCAGCGTGAAGGCGTTCAGCTCCTTCGGTACGACCGTGTATCCGCAACGTATCCCCGTGAACCCGGCGGTTTTAGAGAAGCTCCGGAATTCGATAGCTACCTTCTTCGCTCCTTTGATCTCGTAGATAGAGTGGGGGATATTCGGGTCCTGTATATAAGCCTCGTAAGCGGAGTCGTACATGATAAGCACGTCGTTGGCGAGGGCGTAGTTTACCCATTTCTTCAATTCGTCCTTAGTCAAGGTCGTTCCGGTCGGGTTATTGGGATAGCAGAGGTAAAGGATGTCCACCCTGCGACTGGGCAGATCCGGTACGAAGTTGTTTTCCTCCGTGCAAGGGATGTATACGACATCGCTCCATTTCCCGTTTTCCAATACCCCGGTACGTCCGCTCATTACGTTCGAGTCGATGTAGACCGGATATACGGGGTCTGTCACCCCGATACTATTGTCGTGGCGGAGCATGTCGCCTATATTTCCACAATCGCTTTTCGCTCCGTCGCTGATGAATACCTCGCTCGGTTCGATAAAGACTCCCCGGCTGGCATAATCGTTTTTAATGATAGCGTCGATTAGGAAAGGATATCCCTGCTCGGGGCCATATCCGTGGAATGTATCCTTGCTCGCCATTTCTTCCACGGCTTTATGCATCGCCTCGATAACGGCGGGGGCAAGTGGTTGCGTAACGTCACCAATACCCATTCGAATGATCTTATCTTTGGGATGGGTAACCTTGAAGCTGTTTACCTTTTTCGCGATGTCGGAGAAAAGGTAATTGTTCTGTAGTTTCAGGAAATGTTCATTAATTAGTGCCATACTCAGTTCTTTTGTTTTTATGTTGTTGTTTTTGTTGTTTTGTCTTGTTCCCCGTGTCAGACTTTGATGAATCCCTCGAATACGTTGACCGCTCCGCCGGTCATAAAGACTTTACCGCTTCGCTCGTTCCACTCGATGGTTAAAGGGCCCCCATCCATGATGACCTTTGTCTTTCGCTTTGTCTTCCCACGTACGACCCCGGCCACGGCGGTGGCGCAAGCTCCGGTTCCGCAGGCTTGTGTGATGCCGGAACCTCGTTCCCACACCCTCATCCGTACCTCGTCCGGCTTTAGCACCTGCACGAACTCCACGTTTGTCCGGTCCGGAAAAAGCGGGAGGCATTCCAGTAACGGGCCTACGCTTGCCAGATCGACCTTGTCCATCTCGTCCACGAAGATAACCAAATGAGGATTTCCCATGGAGATGACGGTGCCGGTGTAAATTTCTCTTCCAGCCTCAACCTCCAAGGCGATCTCGCCTACGGCAGGCATTCCCATATCTACCGTGACCTCGGTGACCTCTTCACGCTCTATTTTCAATTGTAGCTCTTTGATACCTGATAAGGTCTCTAAGGTAACCTTGTTCTTTTGCGTTAGGCCGGCCTCATAGACATATTTGCCAATACATCTGGATGCGTTTCCGCACATCATCGCCTCGGAGCCGTCCGCATTATAGATATGCATGCTGAAATCCGCGATGTCTGAAGAACCTATCAAGACCAAACCATCAGATCCTATGCCTGTGTGCGGCTTGCTCCATGCGATAGATAATTCCTCGGGGTTGTCTATCGGATAGACCATCGTGTTTACATAGATGTAATCATTTCCGGCACCGTGCATCTTTGTGAATCTGATTGATTTTGTCATTTTGATGATATTATTCTTTATATTATTTCTTTTTGTTTTATTGTAATGCAAATATATAACGTTTTGATAAGTATATAACAGGTGAGAGGCTCGAATGTTTTATAAATATGAGGTTTGTAATAGATTGAAGTTATAATATATGCTTTTAGTTATAAATGATAATTAGAAGTGTGCGTTTTGGTTTTATATCGTAATATATGCTTTGTGAATATGGGTTGCTGTAACTGTAAGTAAAAAAACTATATATCTATCTATTTGCTTAAAATAAGTCTGTTTGTCTGACGAGCCTCTTTTTCAAGAAGCCTCAACTAGGGATAGATAATGGGTGAAAATACGTATTTAACCACTGATTTCTACGTAAAAGGTCATGTTTTGTCACACGAAAGGTTGCGTTGGGCGACGCAAGTAGTGGCGTTAGCCAACGCAATAGGTCGCGTAAGGCGATACATATAGTCGCGTCGGGCGATACAACCGTATGAAATGCCTCTTTTATCCGTATAAAAAACATGTTTTGACCCGTATAAATGTGAACTAGCATGAATTATTTCTCTAGAACAAAAGGTCGTATTTGGCTAATATATTACTAAACAATCATTTGCTAATATTTTTTCTCATATTTAGGGACGAGAAGTACATCAGGCCAGAAAAATCAACTCTCCGGGAGTTTGGTTTACAAATTGACAAAAAGAGAGGAGCTACTCGGTTTTGTTTCCGGATAGCTCCTTTTATCAGATTAACTAATTATCTAGATAATTTATTTTACGAACTTAACAGTTGTCTTATGAGCAGATCTCAAGAGCTTAGACTGATCGATTGAGATCATATAAATACCGTTCGGCATATTCGGAGTGCTGATGTATTGCTCATCGCTAGTGATGATACCCGTAGAAACAACTTTACCTACCATATTAACGATTACATAATTACCCTTACCATTCTTTACATAAAGACCGCTAGCGGTTGTAGATACCGTAACCTCTTGAACCTCGTCACTGATAGTCTCGTTATCGGTGATGATACCCATAGCGTCAGATGTAATATATAATGTCGCCATGTTGACATTTTCTTTAATGCCATCGCCTTTAGGATCAACAGCAGGACTAAAGTCTACCGTAATTTTAGTATCATTTGTAGGAGCCGTAGCCTTGATATTCATGACATTCTCTTTATTGCTTCCTTTCAAGAAGTTGATATCTACAATCATCTTTGTATCTTTTAAGCTCGTAGCTTCAACTTTTGTCGTTGCGTCGATTTCCATTACACGAATAACCTCATCTTTTTTAGCTTCGTAAATAGAATCAATTGTAATAGTGTAATTGGTTTCTGCGCTTGCTTTAAGATTACTAACGACACCATTAACAAGAGAGGACATAATAGAATTGATCGCTGTGCTCATTGTTGCTGGCATTGTAACGATCTGTTTAGACATTGGAGTCCAAGCTGTATTTACGTCAGCACGTACTGAATCTGTTGTCGTTAAAACTAGATTTGCTCCAGATACGCCAATTGTCGGAGTCAACTTCTTGTATCCTTTGATTTTGCTAGATGCGGCATCATATGAAGTCAAGACAATAGAATCAGCAGGCATGCCTGTTGTCGATTTCAAGTTTGCATATACGACGGCGTCACCCATTGGCAATTTTGCGTTAGGTGCTTGTAGAGGTTTACCGAATAAGCTAGCCTTGATAGTACTTTCTGTCATCAACTTTGTCATATCAAGAGATATTTGGAAGTTCGGGACTTGAGCTAACGTTGCTGCTAGACTACGTAAATTATCTTCTAAAGTAATCGTATAATCAATCGTACCAGAGCTATTTGCTGTTTCTGTTAGGCTTATCAATTTTCCATCTTTAAGCGGGAAATTAGGGATCATGCTACCCACGGTACCTAACCAACCTAATTTCAATTCTACGGATAAGCTGTTGAAAGGAGAATGGTTCCTTTGTTCCCGGTCTTGATTAATACCGATAATAAATTTGTGGGTTTACCCGTTTCTGCGTCAACTAAAGCAGCTGCGGATACATCAATTTTCTCTGGTAAATCAATTTTTACGGATTGTCCGTTAAGTGAAACGTTATATTCTTTATAATCACTGAATGTCAGTTTTACGTCATTAACGATCCCTGCGATGAAATCACCCATTCCCGGTGCTATCGCAGAAAAATCCATAGAACTAAGATCCAATTTTAAACTATCAGGAGTAACCGAGATTGGATTTAATTGATCTGCACGTAGGCTTGATACTTGAGGCAAAAATAAAGGGGAATTAATTATGCTTTCGATATTAGGATTTGTGAGAGACATGAAATCAACTCCACTGATTTGCTTTACTTGATCAAAAACGGCAGGAACAATAACTTTAACAACAGCAGCCTTTTCTTTATCTGTTAATTGTTTTTGTTGTTGTGCCATCACTGGGGTGGTAGCCATGAATGTAGCGGCTGCCAAACTAATGCATGTAAAGATTTTCTTCATATAAATTTGTTTTAAAGTGTTTTATGACTCTAGCTGGCAAAGTTATTATAAAAATTAAATGCACCAGCGTTTATTATTCATAAAAGTTGGTGCATTTTGCTACTAAAGAAAAGAAATATTCGTCAATAAGCGGATTCATGTACGTCTTTTATGGCCCTGCCACTTGGCTCGTTCATGTTTTTGAAAGCCGAGTCCCAAGCTAAAGCCTCTGCGGTAGAACATGCTACGCTAGGAATGGAAGGTACGCTTCTCGCTGCGCTTTCGCTGGGGAAATGCTCTTCAAAGATGGAGCGGTAATAATACTCTTCCTTGTTTTGGGGTGGATTGATTGGGAATCGTTTGGCGGCATTCGCCATCTCTTCATCAGTGACCGACTCGGAGGTTATTTTCTTTAATGTATCGATCCAGCCATAGCCTACCCCATCCGAGAATTGCTCTTTTTGCCGCCAAGCGATCTCCTTGGGCAAGCTGTCGGAAAATGCTTCTCGAAGTATCTTCTTCTCGATGGTCGTACCCGGGCACATCTTTGCCGCCGGATTCAGACGCATGGCCACATCAAGAAACTCTTTATCCAAGAACGGCACTCGTCCTTCTACGCCCCATGCGCAAAGGCTTTTGTTCGCACGCAAGCAATCATATAAATACAATTTGCTTAATTTACGCAGGGTCTCTTCATGGAAAGCCTGTGCATTCGGGGCCTTATGGAAATATAAATATCCCCCGAATACCTCGTCCGCACCCTCGCCGCTTAGTACCATCTTGATACCCATGCTCCGGATCACACGGGCCAATAAATACATGGGGGTAGAGGCTCGGACGGTAGTGACATCATAGGTCTCGATATGATAAATGACATCTCGTAAAGCGTCCAATCCTTCTTGTATCGTATAATGGATCTCATGATGAACCGTACCGATCGCATCCGCTACTTTACGGGCGGCGAGCAAGTCCGGGGCATCTTTCAATCCGATGGCGAACGAGTGGAGTTGAGGCCACCATGCGTCCGCTTTCCCATTGGTCTCGATGCGTTTCGCCGCGTATTTCTTGGCGATAGCGGAGGTGATGGAGGAATCCAGACCTCCGGATAGAAGGACGCCATAAGGGACATCGCTCATCAGTTGGCGTTTGACGGCGGCTTCCAGCGCATCGTGAAGTTGTTGTACGTCGGTAGGATTATCTTTCACGTTGGCATAATCCATCCAGTCACGGGTGTACCATCTCGTGAGTTTACGGTCTTCGCTATAGAAATAATGACCGGGGAGGAACGGCTCGTAATGAGTGGCGAAGCCTTCAAGTCCTTTTAACTCAGAAGATACCATCAAGTGTCCCTCGTCATCGTATCCGATGTAGAGCGGGATCACGCCGATCGGGTCACGGGCGATCAAGTAAACCCCTTTCTCCTCGTCATAGAGAGCGAAGGCGAAAATACCATTGAGATCCTCGATGAAATCAATCCCTTTCTTCTTGTATAAGGCGAGGATCACCTCGCAATCGGAGCCGGTTTGGAACTCGTAATCGCCTTTTAACCGTTCTCGTAATTCCTGATGGTTGTAGATCTCTCCGTTGACGCAGAGGATGAGTTTGCCGTCGGGGCTGACCAAAGGCTGCCCTCCGGAGGCAGGGTCTACGATGGAAAGGCGTTCATGGGCTAAGATAGCGGTTTTGCCTTGGTAGATACCACTCCAGTCCGGCCCCCGGTGACGGATTCGTTTACTCATTAATAACGCTTGTTTACGCAGGGCTTGCGCTCCGTCGTGTATATTGAATATCGCTGTTATACCACACATGATCATTAAAAATTGAAAGTTGAAAATTAGTTGGTTTGTAAGAAACGGTCGATGGATCGGGCGACATTACGGCCGGAGGCCATCGCTTTTACGACTAAGCTCGCTCCGCTGACAGCGTCTCCGCAGGCGAATAGGTTGCTGTTGGCGGTATATCCGGCGTTGTCTACGGCGATGTTATCGCGGTTGTCGGTAGCCAATCGCAGTTCTTTGATCAATCCTTCTTGTTCCGGATGCAGAAAGCCCATGGCGAGGAAAACCAGATCGGCCTCGATGATCTCTTTCTTGCCGGTCAGCCTCATCTGCGGACGGCCTCCGTCTGGGGAGGGAACCCATTCGACTTCTTCTACCTCAACCCCTATCAGGTTGTTTTTCTCTCCGATAAAACGGTTAGAGGTTAGGTTCCACCGGCGGATACAACCTTCCTCATGGCTGCTGCTGGTTTTCAGTACTTGCGGATACATGGGCCAAGGTGTCGCCGGATTCTGTCCGACGGGTGGCTGGGGCATGATCTCGATCTGGGTGACACAGGCCGCCCCATGACGGTTCGCTGTCCCTACACAATCGCTACCCGTATCACCTCCGCCAATCACTAAGACTTTCTTGCCTTTGCAATTGATCTGGCTTTTGGGCGGGATCGGGATGCCTTCTAAGATCCGGTTCTGCTGGCTTAATAACTCCAAGGCGAAATGTACGCCTCTTAAATGACGTCCCTCGATAGATAGATCCCGGGGAACCTCGGCGCCGATCGCTACGCAAACAGCGTCGAAATCTTTCACTACATCTTTCGCTAATATCTCTTTGCCGACCATCGTGTTTACACGGAAAAGAATCCCTTCTTGCTCCATGATACGGATACGGCGATCGATAATGTGCTTGCCTAGCTTGAAATTGGGGATGCCGAAGCGTAGCAAGCCGCCCGGTAACTCATCTTTCTCGAATACGGTGACTTCATATCCTTTCCGGTTCAATTGGTTCGCCACGGTCAATCCGGCGGGACCGCTACCGATCACGGCTACCTTTTTCCCGTTGCGTACCGGTTGGATAGGCTGTACGTATCCTTCCCGGAAAGCGGCTTCCACGATAGCCGCCTCGTTCTCACGGATCGTGACAGGTTCGTCGCAGCTAAGTTTCAGTACGCAGCTTTTCTCGCAGAGGGCGGGGCAGACACGTCCCGTGAACTCCGGGAAGTCGTCGGTCTGCTCCAATACGTGATATGCCTCTTTGTAACGGCCTTTGTATAACAAATCTTGCCATTCGGGTTGCTTGTTACCCAGCGGGCAGGCCCAGTGGCAGAAGGGTACGCCACAATCCATGCAGCGGGAGGCCTGCGTACGGCGGTCGCCGCTGTTCAAGGTCTGTTCTACCTCGCTGAAATCATCTATACGTTCGTGGACGGGACGATAGCCCGCCTCTTGTCTATGTATCGTTAGAAATGCTCTTGGGTTTCCCATAGTTCTCTTGTTTTTGTGTAAATATTTAGTAGTCTTTCTGCATCTCCGCGATCTTGCGTTGGAGTTTGCGCATCTGTTCCTCTTGGAGTACTTTCTTGTATTCGATCGGGACGATCTGGATGAACTCATCCACGTACTTGTTCCAGTTATCGAGCATTAATCCGGCCAGATGGCTGCCGGTATGATGATAATGCTTGCGGATCAATTCATGAAGTTCCTTCCGTGAGGTGCTATCCTCGATCAAGGAAAGCTCTACCATTTCCATGTTGCAATAATAATCGAAATCACCATTCTTGTTCCATACGTAAGCGACACCGCCACTCATTCCGGCGGCGAAGTTCCGGCCTGTATTGCCTAAGACGACAACCCGGCCTCCGGTCATGTACTCGCAACAGTGGTCGCCTACACCTTCCACGACAGCGATCGCCCCGGAGTTTCGCACGCAGAAACGCTCTCCGACCCGGCCGTTGATATAAACCTCACCGCTGGTAGCCCCATATAATAAGGTATTACCGGCTATCGTATTGTCTTCCGCTATAAAGGTGGAGCGTACCGGAGGCATTAAACTGATGTGTCCGCCACTCAATCCTTTTCCGAGATAGTCGTTCGCCTCGCCTTCCAACCGGAAATGTACGCCGTGAGCCAGAAAGGCTCCGAAGCTCTGGCCCGCCGCCCCCTTGAACTTGATATGCAGGGTGTTCTCCGGTAACCCGATGTTCCCGTACCGCTTGGCGATCTCGCCGGAAAGCATGGCTCCTACGGAACGATCGGTGTTGGCTATCGCGTAATCCAACGATACTTCCTGTCCGGATTCGATGGCGGCCTTTGCGTGACGGATTATATCCACATCTTTCACGTTGTCGATCGCGTGGAGTTGACGGGTGACATGATGGATGGCCTGCGTGGCGGCTTGTTCCGGTAGATGGATCAAGCGGCTGAGATCCAATAGATCATGTTTCTCGATATGATCGGAAGGTTTACGCATGAGTAAGTCCGTACGGCCAATGATATCGTCTAGTTTCGTATAGCCTAGCTCTGCCAGATATTCCCGAACTTCACGGGCGAGGAAGGTGAAGAAATTCACCAAATATTCGTGTCGGCCATGAAAGCGTTTACGTAATTCCTCATCTTGGGTAGCGACACCTACCGGACACGTGTTCATATGGCATTTACGCATCATCACACAGCCTAAGACGATCAAGGCGGAGGTGGCGAATCCAAACTCCTCGGCACCCAGCATCGCCATCAATACGATATCCCGTCCGGTTTTCAATTGTCCGTCTGTTTGCAAGCGGACTTGTCCCCGGAGGCCGTTCATCACGAGCGTCTGTTGAGTCTCGGATAGTCCTAGCTCGGGTGGGATTCCGGCGTAACGGATAGAGCTTATCGGGGAAGCCCCCGTTCCTCCTTCTGCCCCGGAGATCACGATCCGGTCCGCTTTTGCCTTGGCTACACCGGCGGCGATGGTTCCCACGCCACTCTCGGATACGAGTTTCACGCTGATCTCGGCTTGAGGGTTCACGTTCTTCAGATCGAAGATCAATTGCGCCAAGTCCTCGATCGAGTAAATATCGTGGTGAGGTGGGGGAGAGATCAGAGAGATACCCGGGATCGAGTGACGGGTTCTCGCTATGATATCGTTCACCTTATAGCCGGGAAGCTGTCCTCCTTCGCCCGGTTTCGCTCCTTGGGCGACCTTGATCTGGATCTCGTCGGCGTTTACCAGATATTCCGTGGTCACGCCGAAGCGTCCGGAGGCTACTTGCTTGATGGCGGAGCGGAGCGATAACCCGTCCTCACGGGGGATGAAACGAGCCGAGTCCTCACCACCCTCGCCCGTGTTACTGCGTCCGTGTATCTTGTTCATGGCTATAGCTATCGTCTCGTGCGCTTCCCGGCTGATAGAGCCGAAGCTCATCGCTCCCGTGACAAAGCGGCGCATGATCGTTTCTTCCGGCTCTACCTGCTCCAAGGGGATCGGGGTGCGTTGTTTGAAGGTCAGGAAATCACGCAAGAATATGGGGCTTTCCTTCTCATCAACCACATGGGAATATTCCTTGAATTTCTTGTAGCTCCCCAAGCGGGTAGCCAGTTGAAGCATGGAAATGGTATCCGGGTTCCAAGCGTGTTTCTCGCCATCCTTGCGGAAGGAATAAATGCCTTTATGTTCCAATAAAGAATCCGTGGGGTGGGAGAATGCGTCATTGTGCATGGCGATCGCATCTGCCGCTATCTCTTCCAAGCGGATACCACCGATGTTGCTGGTGGTTCCCCCGAAGTAAGTATCTGCCAGATCCCGGCTTAGGCCGATCGCCTCGAAAAGCTTTGCTCCCCGGTAACTGCGGATCGTGCTGATCCCCATCTTGCTCATAACCTTGAATAAACCCTTGCAAATGGCTTTTACGTAATTCTTCTCGGCAGTCTCGTAATTCAATTGTATCTCTTGCCTGTCTACTAGATCATCCAAGATAGCGAAAGCCATATAAGGGTTGATGGCACTGGCTCCGTAGCCTAGTAAGAGGGCGGCGTGCATTACCTCACGCATCTCGCCGGTTTCCACTACCAGCGCTGTTTGCACCCTTTTCTGCACGGAGATCAGATGGTGATGCACGGCGCTTACCACTAACAGGGAGGGGATCACCGCTTTTTTCTCATCTACGTTCCTGTCGCTTAAAATGATGTAGTTAACGCCGTCGGTGACGGATTGCTCCGCTTGTTTACATAATTCGTCCAAGGCGGCTTTCAGTCCTGCGCATCCTTTCTCTGCGTCAAACAAAGTGGGGAGCTTAACACTTTTAAAGCCCTTATACCGGATGTTACACAGGAGATCCAGTTGTGTATTGGTCAAGATCGGATGGTTCAGCCGAACCATTTTACAGTGGCTCTCGGTTGGAACTAAGATATTGCTTCCCACGGCCCCGATATACTCGGTCAGGCTCATGACGAGTTCCTCGCGGATCGGGTCGATCGGCGGGTTGGTTACTTGGGCGAATTGTTGGCGGAAATAATTATAGAGGATTTGCGGACGGGCGGATAATACGGCCAGTGGCGTATCGTTGCCCATGGAGCCGACCGGTTCCGCCCCTCCCGTGCACATCGGTACGATGATACGTTCGATATCCTCACGGCTGTATCCGAACGTACGCAGTAGCTTGTCGTATTTCTCTACCTTATGAGGAATCTTACGGCCGGATTTCAACTCGTCCAATTCCACCCGGTTTTTCTCCAGCCAAGTACGGTAGGGCTGGGCGTTCGCCAGTTGTTCCTTCAGCTCGCTATCGTAATAAATCTCGCCTTTCTCGGTATCGATGAGTAAGATCTTTCCGGGTTGCAGACGGCCTTTTTCCTTGATCTCGTTAGGCTCGAAATCCATGACGCCGACTTCGGAGGCCACGACCATCATGTCATGTTTCGTGATCAGGTAACGGGCGGGGCGGAGACCGTTACGGTCTAGCATGCCTCCGGCGTAGCGTCCGTCGCTAAAGAGCAGGGCGGCAGGCCCGTCCCACGGTTCCATCAAGATGGAGTGATATTCGTAGAAAGCCTTTAGGTCTTCGGAGATCGGGTTCTTCTCGTTGAAACTCTCCGGTACCAGCATCGCCATGGCATGCGGCAGGCTCATCCCGGAGGCCACGAAGAATTCCAATACGTTATCCAGTGAGGCACTGTCACTCATGCCCGGCTGGATGATCGGGCGTATATCGTTGATATCCGGGATTCTGGGGGAGGATAGTACGCTCTCCCGGGCCTCCATCCATCCCCGGTTGCCCCGTATCGTGTTTATTTCCCCGTTATGTGCTAGTAGGCGGAAAGGTTGCGCCAGACTCCAAGTGGGGAAGGTGTTGGTACTGAAGCGTGAATGTACCAATGCCAGTCCGCTAGTGAAATAAGGTTGCGTCAGGTCCGGAAAGTAATGGCGTAGCTGCATGGATTCCAGCATGCCTTTGTAAACGATGTTTTTGGTGGAAAGAGACGCTATATAGAAATCATCCTTGGCCGGAAGGTCGGTGGCCGATACCCTTTTCTCGACCCGCTTACGTATGAGGTATAGCTTTAGTTCCAGCTCTTGCTGATCGTTGCAGCCGATGATGAATATCTGCTTGATATCTGGTTCGGTCGCTTGTGCGTCCTTTCCCAAGATTTCCGTATGAACGGGAACTTTGCGTAAGTGCATCAAGGTTAATCCCTCTTTCTCGATCTCCTCGATGAGGATACTGAGGATGCTTGCTTGCTGTTCCTCGTCTTTGGGGAGAAAGATTAGTCCGGTGCCATATTTGCCTTTCTCTGGAACCGGAATTCCTTGCAGGAGGATGAACTCATGAGGGATCTGTAATAGGATTCCCGCTCCGTCACCCGTTTTGTTATCGGCTCCCTCAGCGCCTCGATGCCTCATGTTCTCTAGTACCTTAAGGGCTGATTCGATGATGTCGTGCGATTTCTCGCCGTGGATATTTACTAACATTCCTACTCCACAAGCGTCATGTTCATAAGACGGGTCGTATAATCCTTGTCTGCTATTAAAATGATTCCTGTTTGTTTTCATTTGTTGACCTTATGTTTGCGTATAAATGATTATTGCGTCAATTTGTTTCGCAAATATAGGTATTAATGGCATAATGTGATTGCTTGTAGGAGCGAAAGAATGGAGAAAAGATAAGAATATCTTATCTGATGTTTCTATTTGTAAGTATTTATTGGGTTTATTCTTTTTATTTGAAAGATATTTGGCTGGTTAGTTTTCTAAATGAAAGACAAACTAAAAAAGAAGCACCGTCACGTTTTGCGACAGTGCTTCTTTTTTTCCGGAAGCGCTGTCATGGATTGCGACGGTGCTTCTTTTTTTCCGGAAGCGCTGTCACGGATTGCGACGGTGCTTCTTTTTTTCCGGAAGCGCTGTCACGGATTGCGACAGTGCTTCTTTTTTTCCGGAAGCGCTGTCACGGATTGCGACAGTGCTTCTTTTTTTCCGGAAGCGCTGTCACGGATTGCGACAGTGCTTCTTTTTCTCCGGAAGCGCTGTCACGGATTGTGATGTCGCTTCCTATCTGTTTTATCTATCGGGATATTCTCGGATGAAATAGCGGGATAGGAATTTCCAATTATCTTGTATGATCGCCTTGCCACGTTCCGGGCTGGTAAGGCTTTTCGTTTGTGCGTCGGCCAACATGCCTCGGTCTACCAGCTCTTTCAGGAAGTAAACGCTGCAATGTTTCACGATGAAGAAAGAGAGCGCTTGCTTGGCGGCACGGTTGGCGTCGTAGAAGGGATTGTTCTCATCCTTGATCAGCTCCACGTCACGGGTAATGACTTGGGCGCCTTCCTCGGGCGTGGCGTAGATCGCCAGCTTCTTGCCTTGCCAGTCCTCGGGAAGATGGAAGTTCTCGGCGGGGATAAGGCCGGAAGTCTCCGTGATAAATGTTTGTGCATCTTCGGTCTTGTCGAAATAGAGAAGCAGTTTGTCACCTGCGGCTTTGCGGAAAGTCTCGTATTGTTGGCGGTTTTCCTCCAGCATATCGTCGGGCAGGGTGGCTACAGACTCGTCGGCGGTGTTCTGAAATACCGCATGGTCGGGATGCTCGGCGGGCAATATCTTTGCCAGCCATTGCGGGGAGGTCAGGCCTAGCAAGGAGGTCTTGCTGGTGTAGGCCATCATGCCGTGGCTGTTGACGAGCAGGTTGTTAAGCTGCTCTTGGTTGAGGTCGGGCTGCTCCTTCCAGCGGTCGTGGGCGAAGTCGCTCAGTTCCCGGGCCGACTCAGGCAGGATATAGGATTCGTAATGGAACCATTGCAATAGACGGTCGTAATCCTCTTGCCGCTCGTAGCGGGTATCAAGGGCGAAAAGCTTGGCCATGCGGGTATTCTCCGGCGCCGTGGTCCACTCTTTGCAGAACAGGTCGTAGATAAGCATGCCGGTGGATTCGTTGGCAGGGTTGTCCGGACTGACGAAAGTGCCTTTACGATAGCCGTGATACTGCTGGGTATAATGCCAAAGGAGAAAACGCACGTCCTCAAGGTTCACCTCATCGTCGTAATAATGATCGTCCGGAGTGTAGAAGGGGAGGTATTTGCCGTATAGCTCCTTATGGGTAAGGATGAAGGCACGCCAAAGCCCCATGCCGGAGATCACGTCTTCGAAGTAGGCGGCCATGCGGATACAGATCTGCTTTGTTTCCTCGCCCTCGAAGGAGTTTACCAACTCGGTCTTCTCCATGATATCGTAGATACGGTTCGCTATTCCGGTATAATAGGAATCCACGGGAGTGCTTTGTTTATAGGGATGCAACTGCAACCAGTCTTTCGGGAAAATTTTAATGTTCTTCATGTTATTAAATGTCTTTATGCATTCAGGAGTGCAAATGTAGTAAAAATACGTTAGCTATGTCAAACGATAAGGAAAAGTTGCGGTCTTAAAAATGTAACATTTGTTGTCTTCATTGTTATTGGATCTAAACATCTTTGAAATACCGCCCCCGTACTTTTGCGTCGAAATCAAAGATGAAATAATAAGTAGTAAGATAATGGGAAAGAGTTTAAGGGGCAAAAGATTGAAAAGGTTAGGGCTTTTCTGGGTGGGAGTTTTCCTGTCATTCTCTCTATGGGCACAAACAGGGGTTATTTGCGGGACGGTTACGGACGCAAAGATAAAAGAACCGTTGATCGGCGCCTCGGTTGTGATCGAGGGGACTACGGTTGGCGCTATCACGGATATAGACGGTAATTTCCGTATCGAGAACGTGAGACCAGGTACTTATACGGTAGCCGCCTCTTACGTGTCGTACCAAACGCAAACGGTAAAGGATGTTCCGGTAGTCGCACGTCAAGAGGTGGTGTTGAATATCGAGCTTTCCGACGCTAACCTCCAATTACAGAATGTGGTCGTAGTGGCCCAACGGAAATTGGGAACCGAGATGGCCGTATTAAATACCGTACGCAAGAGCCTTCCGGTCGTGAACGGCATTTCTGCCCAACAAATCAGTAAAACACAGGATAGCGATGCCGCCGAGGTGCTTCGCCGCATCCCGGGAATCACCATCGTGGACGATCGTTTTATCGTAGTTCGAGGGCTTGCGCAACGTTATAATAATGTATGGCTGAACAACGCCACGACCCCTTCCAGCGAGACGGACAGCCGTGCCTTCTCGTTCGATGTGCTTCCTTCTTCCTTGATCGATAACATGATGATATACAAGAGCCCCTCGGCCGAGCTTCCGGCGGATTTCTCCGGCGGTTTCGTGCGGGTGATGACCAAGAATATCCCGGACGGGAACACCTTCAACGTATCCTGCCAAATGGGCTTCAACACGAACGCCACCTTCCGTAACTTCCAGCTGACGGACGGCACGGCAAAGGATTACCTTGGATTCGGAGCGGGCGTGAGAAACCTGCCTTCCTCTTTCCCCGCTCACCTAGGAGAACACTCCACGGATGAGGCGGCTGCCTTTACCCGTCAAATCAACCAACGTTGGGGGATCAACAAGTTCACCGCCATCCCCGATCAGAAGATATCCCTTACCTCGCACCGCTCTTATGATGTGGGCGGCTGGAAGATCGGAAATATTACGAACTTGAACTGGAGTACCGAGTACGATTACTCGGAGACGGTGAATAACAACTACATCGCCTACGACGTGAAGAACGACGTATCCCGTCCCCGCTTTGAGTACAACGATATCCGCTATAAGAATACCTCCAAGCTAGGGGCCCTCTTTAACTGGTCATTCCAACGGGATGGCAGCAAATATGAGCTTCGCAACTTCTTCAGCCAGCGTGGCGTTTCCGCTCTGACACAAAGGGAAGGAATGAACTATTATTCCGACAAGAATATCCGTAAGTGGGAATCCCTCTATACCGGGCGTACCACTTACTCCGGGCAGATCAGCGGTGTGCATACCTTGCGAGAGAATGTTAACAAGGTGGATTGGACGGCGGGCTATGCCTTCGCCTCCTACCGTGAGCCGGATCGTAAGATCGTGAACTCCATCCTTGACGAGAACCGTACGGAACAGCCGAACTACTATGTCTCTGACCCGATGCGTTATTACCAAGAATTGAAGGATCATAGCGCCTCTATAGCCGCCAACTACGAACATAAATTCACCGTATCCGATAGGTTCGCTCCTGTTCTCAATGGAGGTGTCTACGGTGAATATAAGAGCCGTACCTTCGCTGCCCGTCGCTTTGGCTACAACCTGTTGGGTAGCGGCTACGACCGGTATGCGGACTGGGATTATACGGAGTTGTTCGCTGATGAAAATATCTCGGCGGATAAGATATGGATGCGTGAGACAACTACGAACAGTGACTCTTATACTTCCGAGAACATGTTGGGAGCCGCCTATGTCTCCGCTAAACTGAATTATGGGGAGGTGTTGAACGCTAATATCGGTGTTCGTATGGAATACTACCAATTGAAGATGGACGGATATAGCTCGGACGGTACGACCCCGGTACACTTGGATAATAAGACGACGGATTTTTTCCCTTCAGTTAATGTTGCCTACAACCTCTCACAAAAACATTTGGTCCGCGCCGCTTACGGTCGCTCGGTCAACCGTCCGGAGTTCCGAGAGGTAGTGCCTTATGTGTACTTCAACTTCGAGCGAGACGCAAACATCGTGGGAAATACGGAGCTGAAGAATGCCTATGCTGACAATATCGACCTTCGTTATGAGTTCTATCCAGCCGCGGGCGAAATGATCACGATCGGCGGTTTCTACAAGCACTTCAAGGATCCTATCGAGGAGACGTACAACGAGGCTGGTTCCGGCCTGCAATATACCTATCATAACGCGAAGAACGCCGAGACCTTCGGCGTAGAGTTGGACGTTAAAAAGAACCTCGACTTTATAGGGCTGCGAGGCTTGAGCTTTGTGTGCAACGCCGCATATATCTATAGCCGTGTCCGTTTTGAGGAAGGGGCACCGGAGCGGGATCGCCCTTTGGCAGGGCAATCTCCCTACTTGGTTAATGCCGGCTTTTTCTACCAGTACGATGACAAGGGGATTTCCGCCTCCCTGCTCTATAACCGGATCGGGAAGCGTATTGAGTCGGTCGGTGTCCCGATGCAGAACCAGAACGAGGATATCCCTGATATATATGAGATGCCCCGCAACTCGTTGGATCTTACTTTCTCGAAGAAGATTGGCAAGATTGTCGAGATCAAGGCGGGAATCCAGGATATGTTGAACTCCAAGGTCGAGTACAAGCAGTTCGTGAAACTGACAGACGACAAAGGCGGCAAGAGCGAGCGTGAGCAACTGATCCGCAGCTATCGCCCGGGAGTGGATATCAATATCGGTGTTTCCCTTAGGTTTTGATGTTTAATTGAATATATATCTATTACAAACAAAATGTTTTTATTATGAACAGATTTCTCTTAAAAGGTTTGGCCTCTGTGTTAACGATGGCCGTTATGTTTGGGACTGTATCGTGTAGTGATGACGATGATAAACCTGATGGCTCTGTAGCCGTATCGGCTGTGGCAGTCAGTCCTACTACCGCTACTATCAAGGTGGGCGAATCCACTACCTTGTCCGCGACTATTACTCCAAGTGACGCTACGGATAAAACGGTTACATGGAGTACTTCCGATGAAAAGGTAGCGACTGTTGATGCCGGTAAGGTAACAGCCGTGGCCGAAGGTTCCGCTACGATTACTGTAACTACGAAGGATGGCGGTAAAACGGCTACTTGTACCGTGACTGTCTCTAATGATGCTCCGTCTTCCAAAGAGGTGATATTGGAAGGAAATATCACGGCTGATCTAACGATCAACGCTGCCGACAAGAACTTCATGAAAGGCTTCGTATACGTGAAATCAGGCGCTACATTGACTATTGAGGCTGGTTCTGTTATCAAAGGTGTGTCCGTTAGTCCGGGCGAGAAAGCCGCTTCCTTGATTATCGAGCCGGGCGCTAAGATCATCGCCGAAGGTACTGTTGACAAACCGATCGTCTTTACGTCCGATAAAGAGCCGGGTAAACGTTTGACAGGTGACTGGGGCGGTCTGATTATTTGTGGTAACGCTCGTGTGAATCGTACCAATCAACCAACTATCGAAGGAGGACCTGGTACATTATATGGAAATACGACCTCCGATGAGTTTAATGCGGAAAGTTCCGGTAAATTGAAATACGTTCGTATCGAGTTTGCCGGTTATCCTTTGGAGCCAGACAAGGAAATCAATGGCTTAACCTTCGGCGGCGTTGGTAGCGGCACGGAAGTGGAGTTCGTTCAGGTTTCATTTTCGAACGATGATTCTTACGAATGGTTCGGTGGAACGGTAAATGCCAAACACTTGATCGCTTACAAAGGCTGGGATGATGATTTCGATACAGACTTCGGTTATACGGGTAAACTGCAATTCTTGTTGAGCGTACGTGATAAGAATATCGCTGATACTTCAGACTCTAACGGTTTTGAATCTGATAACGACGGTGACGGTTCTTCCAACACTCCGCTTACCAAGCCGGTCTTCTCCAATGTAACCTTGATAGGTCCTTTCTATGGCAAGGTATCCGATAAGACACAGGCTGAGGTGGAAGCCAAGACAGCCGACGCTGCTAACGGTGCCAAGGGTGGTAAATTCCAGGCAGCCATGCACCTGCGTCGTAATACCAGCTTGAATGTTTACAACTCCGTATTCACCGGCTGGCCTTACGGACTTCGTGCTACTGATAAGAAAGGTACGGCAAACGATGGCATCGCCATCAAGAATGTGATCTTTGCTGGTATGTGGAAGAACTTCTATGAGGATGATAAGGTAAGTGAGAACTTCTTCAATCTTGCCGGTAGCAACACGACTCTGGCAACGACCAACGAGATTATCTCTAAAGATGGTGATTACTCTTCTGTCGTAGCTTCAGCTGTGCAAGGCGCTGAATTTGTCGATGAGGTATTGAACAACAGCTTCTTCGAAAAAGTAACTTACAAAGGTGCTTTCGACGGAAAGAATGACTGGACTGCCGGTTGGACTAATTGGGATCCTCAAAATACCGAATATTAATCAAGCTTGGCATTGAATAGGTTGTGAATTTGTTAAAGGCACTGAGGTATCCGGAAAGATCCCTCGGTGTCTTTTTATGTATAATTTAGATAAGAATGTATCATGAATAAAAAGCTATTGTTACTTTCCGCTTTTTTGGCGGGAGCCTCTTGGACCGTGCTGGCGCAAGACTTGGTATTGAGCGAGGGACAGTATTATACCGATGAGACACAAACCACCCCGTATACGGGCCGCTATACGGAATTCTATGAGGATGGCATGCTCAAGATGGAGCTGTACCTGAAGGATGGCCGTCCCGAGGGAACCTATGTGATCTATTATCCGGATGGCAAGATCGCCGAGGTGCGTTCCTACTATCACGGGATCTTCCATGGTGAATGGCGCACGTATAGCGATAACGGCCAGCTGATCGGCCTGGCTTCTTATAAGGAAGGGCAAAAGGACGGCCCTTGGCGTATCTGGAGCGATAAGGGAAATTTGTTGTATGAGATGTTCTATACGGCAGGGAAGAAATCTGGTGTCTGGCGTAGCTGGGATGAGGAGGGGAATCTGCTTTCCGAGGAGAATCAATAGGAATAATTGCCGTTTACATACCGTTGTAACGACATTTACCTCTAATGGTAAATGTTTTTTCCTCTAGAGGTAAATGTCGTTACATCAGTATGTAAACAGTTTTACCTCTAGGTGAAAATACTTTTACTTCTTGATGAAAATATTGGTAAATGTAATTGAGTGGAAATCAGCATGCTTACTCCTCATCCTCTTCTCCAAAGTCGAACTCGAAATCGAATCCGTCATCCATGAATTCCGGCTCAGTGAATTGCTCCAGTTCACGACGGTCTTTCTTGGTAGGACGTCCGAGACCTTTCGCACGGTTCACGAAACCGGAGATACGGTTCATCTCCAGAATCTCATACTGATCCGGGGTTGTCACGTTCTCCAAGTAATTCGGGACGAGCTTCGCGCCCACACGATTCTCGATCAATCCGATTACCTTAAAAGAGAAGGTGATCGGCGGTTTACGCACTTGGATCACATCGCCAACCTTGATCATGCGGGAAGGTTTGATCGTTACTCCACCTATCATGATACGCCCTTTCTTGCAAGCTTCCGCGGCTATCGTGCGGGTCTTAAAGATACGGGTCGCCCACATCCATTTATCGATACGTACCTCGTTCATATCTGTATTCTCAGTCTCTTTTTATTTATTATTAAATTGATTCATCGTAATCTGGATGCCGGCGAGGCAGAAGCTCTTGATGATCTCTGTCGCACGATCCAATATCTCTGGCATCAATTGCAATTCCTCCGGGGGAAATTTCCCTAGCACGTAATCGATCTGTCCGCCCCGTGGAAAATCGCTGCCTATGCCGAAACGAAGGCGGGAATATTCCTGCGTATTCAATAACTGGGCGATATTCTTCAACCCGTTATGCCCGGCGTCGCTACCCTTTGGTTTCAGACGTAAGGTTCCGAATGGCAATGCCAGATCATCTACGACAATCAATAGATTTTCCACGGGAATGTTCTCTTTTTGCAACCAGTACCGAACGGCGTTGCCGCTGAGGTTCATAAAGGTATTCGGCTTTAGCACGATCAAGTCACAGTTTTTCACCCGTATGCGTGCGATTGCCCCGTATCGCTCCTCAGTGAAATTGCCTCCTACGCTCTCTACCAAATGGTTGACAACCCGGAAACCTATATTATGACGGGTTCCCCAATATTCGGAACCGATATTACCAAGTCCTGTTATCAAATATTTCATTATCCTCGAATCTATAAAAGAAAGGGGAAGAACATTCTATGAATATCCTCCCCTTCATGTATTGTAATAATGTTTTTACCTCAGATTATCCTTTAGCCTGAGCACCACGAGCGGCACGAGTCAATTGAACGGCGCAGACAACAGCGTTTTTAGCGTTCATCAATTCAAGACCTTCGAAGTGCAAAGCACCTACCTGCATAGTCTTACCTAAGCCAAGGTGATCCACATTAATCGTCAACTTTTCAGGGATTTGATCGTATATAGCTTTCACTTTCAGTTTTCTCATTTGAAGAGACAACTTACCACCGGCTTTAACACCTTCTGCGTGACCTTCCAAAACAACCGGAACTTCCATTACTACGGCTTTGTCCTTAGATACTTCCAAGAAGTCCATGTGAAGGATTTCGTCAGTTACAGGTTGGAACTGCATGTCCTTAACGATTGCCATCGTCTTGTTACCGTCAATGCTTAACTCAACAACGAAAATCTCCGGAGTGTAAACCAACTTACGAACGGCTTCTTTTGTAACCGTGAAGTGAGTTACTTTTTCGCCACCGTATAATACAGCAGGAATTTCATTGTTCTTACGCATTGCTTTCAAGGCTCTTTTCTGATCAGCGGAACGAGCGACGATCTCTCTTCCTTTTCCTTCTAACTCAAATGTCTTCATTTTCTTTAATTTTTGTGTTACTCAAAATTAGTTATTTTGCTTCCTAATTTCCCATCACACGGTACGGGGCTAAAAAGCGGTGCAAAGATACGATTTTTGTTTGATGTGACAAATATTTCGCATGTTATTTGTCGGATTATCGATCTAGCTTCACTAATTTCGTGGTTCGCATGATCCAACGGACAAGGCCGTGGGGGAGGAGCATTACGAGGGGTGTGCATATTTTGTTGAAGAGACCCGGTAATAGGGAAGCCCGGTGGTGAAACAAGGCATTAATCCCTTTTTTAGCCAGTTTTTCCGGACGCATCATGATACCTAGGCGGATCGCTAAGGTCTTTAAGTTGTCGCTTAGGTTATATAAATTCGTGGCGACGGCGCCGGGACAAAGTACGGTTACGCTTACTCCATAATCCAGTAACTCTGAACGCAAGCCCCGGGAGAAACTTTTCAAGTATCGCTTGGTGGAAGCGTACAGCGTAATTCCCGGATAAGGTAGCCAACAAGATAGGGATGACATATTGAGGATATATCCATGACGCCGTTTCTTCATCTCTTGCCCAAAATAATAACAGAGCTGGGTAGGAGTAGTCACGTGGAGGTAGAGCATTTTCTCGACGATGTTGGCCTTAGCTTGTAAGGTCTCGCAGAAAAAAAACATACCGGCGTTATTGACCAATACCTCTATTGGGATGTTTTTCTTTTGGCAAGTATCATATAGCTCCTTGGCCGCCCCGGGGATCGCCAAATCACGATAAAGCGGCAAAACTTCTATACCATATTTCTCGGAGAGAAACTCACCTTTCTCCCGGATCGCCTGCTCCTCATTGCTGACGATCACTAACTGATAGCCTAGTGAGGCTAGTTCCTCGGCATAGGCGAGACCTATTCCGGAACTGGCCCCCGTGACTAAAGCCCATTTCTTTTCCATTATTTATATTCAAGCCTTTTGATTTCACGTACGATACATTCCGGAAGACCTTTCACGTTCTTATGACAGACCATATCCTCGCTATACATACGGGCGATACAATAGTTACTATGCCCACAATCGCAACGGGCGTGCTCGTCTTCTTTCATACGGTTGACGAAGCCCGGCTCGTTCACCAAGGCACGTGCCATGGCCACAAACTCGAACCCGTCGTTCAGTACCTCCTCGATCTTGTCTCTGGAGACCAATCCTCCTACGTAAATAAGAGGTAAATGTAAGGCTTTGCGGAATTTCAACGCATCTTCAAGGAAGTAAGCCTCCTTAAACGGTTCCGAGGGAATCATATATTTACCCACCATGCGGATTCCAATCGGTAGATAGCCCCTAGGCATATAATACGCCATCGTACGGATCGGCATTTCTCCCCGCATTACATACATGGGGGCACGGCTCACGAATCCGCCGCTTAGTACTAAGGCATGCGCTCCGCATTGGTCTTGGAGTGTACGGGCTACTTCTAGGCATTCGTCTATTTCAAGTCCTCCCTTGAACCCGTCCCGCATATTGGTCTTTACGGTTACGGCCATGTCGGAACCTGCTGCTTTCATCACCTCTTCCATACACATTCTCATGAAGCGCATACGGTTCTCAAGGCTTCCTCCATATTCGTCTTTCCGGTGGTTGGTGTACGGGGAAAGGAATTGGCTGATCAGATAACCATGCCCGGCATGGATCTCGACAGCGTCCATACCTGCCTCACGTGCCAATCGTACGGCCTCACCGTAGGCACGAGCCATGGAAGCGATCTCGGATTGTCTCATACCTCGTACGATCGTGGGAGAGTAGAGGTTGAACCCGCTGGACGCTGAGATAGGCGTGCATCCGCAAATCCGCTTATGCGACATATTACCGCAATGGCCTAACTGGATGGAAGCGGCGGCTCCCTCTTTATGGATAGCGTCGGTGAGCTTGCGGAGGCCGGGAATAATATCCGGACGCATCCACAGCTGACGCTCGAACGACAAGCCGCTTTGCGTCACGGCGGCATAAGCTATGTTCGTCATGCCGATCCCTCCGGCGGCTACGGATGTATGATAGTTGAATAACTGCTCCGAGGGAGCGTTTCCCGGGCACATACTCTCGAATGCGGCGGCCCGGATCGTGCGGTTCCTAAGTGTTAGCGGACCGATCTTACCGGGTGTAAACAGGATTGATTTGTCCATATCAATAGATTAATATAGTTGTTCCGAAAAATTAAGTTAGATAGTTTTCTCTATATTCCAGACGAAGGCCCGAAGCCCTTGCGCTTCCGTTTCCTTGTCTAAGTTGTGTAGGATTTCCAGAAAATGATCGACCTTCTCGTCTTCTACCATCGTAAGGATAGCTGAATTCAAGGTAGGCCAAGCGTGATTGCCGTAATGTGGCTCGCCTGTTTTACTTCCCCGTCCTTGCACGACATCCCAATAGGTAAAACCTTTAAGGTTATTACGGTCCATGATATTGACGATGGTCTCGTAATACGCTTGATTGAAAGATATAAATATCGCTTTCATATAGTTGCTTTTTTATGAGATCGCATACCCGTAGGGAGGCTTTTCTTGCGATGGGCATTCAAGCCTGTTTATAATGGGCATCGTAAGCACCTTACAATGGGCATTGTCACGACCTAACAATGCCCATCGAGGTTTGCTTGGCCTCGGCTTCCCTATGGTACGCAAAGATAATTAATTATTTCGTAATGCCTTTCTTATTTTGCGGCGTCTTCGTTTTACGCCGTTGGCGGCGAATACGGCATAGACCGTCGGAACAATAATCAAGGTAATCAAGGTGGATACGGAAAGACCCCAAGCCACGGTCATACCCATCGAGCGCCACATCTCGGAACCCTCGCCGGTTCCCACCGCCATCGGGATCATACCCAAAACGGTCGTCAATGTTGTCATCAATACCGGGCGAAGACGGGATTTTCCGGCAGTCACTACCGATGTGATAATACCCATGCCACGTTCCCGACATAAGATCGTATAGTCGATCAGCACGATACCGTTTTTAACCACGATACCCATCAACATGCTCACGCCGATCAAAGCCATAACGCCCAATGGTGTCTGCGTGACCGCCAATCCCAATACGATACCTGTAAAGGCGAACGGGATAGAGAACATGATCACGAACGGGTCTACCAACGACTCGAACTGGGCAGCCATCACGATGAATACCAAGATGATGATCAATACCATCAAGATACCCAAATCGGTAAATGTATCCTGCTGATCTTCGAATGTTCCACCCAACTGCCAACTTACGTCGGATGGGATATCCATTTGTTTCAACTCGTTCCGGGCGGCGGCAACCAAGTCGCTCAATGCCGCTCCCTTACCCGCTACGGCAGATACGGTGATCACACGCTCACGGTCTTTACGCTCGATGGTCGGGGGAGTCATACGTTCCACTACCTTGCCTAAATCACGGATGCGGATGCCTTTGCCCTCATTGTTATAGATCAAAATATTCTCAAGATCCTCTACGGACTCACGGAACTCTGGGGCGTAACGTACCTTGATATCATACTCATCTCCATCCTCACGATATTTTGAAGCGGTGGAACCATTTACACGGTTTCGGAGATACATAGAGGCGGTTGTTACGTTCAGCCCGTTGATGGCCAGTTTCTCCCGGTCGAAGTCGATCTGGTATTCCGGGATATAATCCTCACGGCTGATATTTACTTGCGAGCATCCTTTTACATTTCTCATACGACGGGCGATCTCATTCGCCACGGCATCCGTCTGGGCGAAATCAAAACCATAGATCTCGATGTTAACCGAGGTCTCTCCACCCATAGAACCTTCCTGCCCTCCGGCGAGTACCTCGAATTTCTTGATCTCGCTGTATTGGGCTAAGTCCTGCCGCATCAACTCGCAAATCTCGGTAAGACCTCTCTCACGGTCGCCCACGCTAGTTAGGTTTATATTGAACTCGATAATATGCGTACCGTTATTGCTTAGCTGGGCGAAGGTATTATCCGTATCCGCCGTACCTTCCGTGAAGTTACTGATTAGGATCTCCGGATATTTCTCACGGAACTTCTTGTCGATGTCGAGAGCTAACTCACGGGTAATATCCTGCCGTGTACCGATCGGCAACTCAATCGTTATGCCGATGCGTGCGTTATCTTGTGTCGGGAAAAATTCCGTCTTGATAACCGGGATCAGCATCATACTGCCGATGAAGATCAGCGTAGCGCCTACGATCACCGTTTTCCGGTGGCGTACGGCCCAGTTCAAGAAGCGTCCGTAACCGCGATCCAAAGCGTTCAATCCCTTTTCGATAGGCGTGAAGAACATCCGGTACAATTTACCCTTCTCCGGTTGCTGGCGTAATAACTGTGAGCAAAGCATCGGGGTCAATGTCAAGGCGCCTACCGTAGAAACGATCATGATGATACTAACGATCCATCCCAACTGCTTAAATAAGATACCCGCCATACCCGTAACCATCGTCAACGGCAAGAACACCGCTAACATCGTAAGGGTGGAGGCGATAACCGAGATAGCCACCTCGTTCGTGGCGTGTACAGCGGCCTGTTTCGGCTGGCTACCCCGCTCGATATGGGTCGTTACGTTCTCCAATACCACGATAGCGTCGTCCACCACCATACCGATAGCGATAGAAAGTGAGCTCAATGAGATAATGTTTAACGTATTGCCCGAGGCCAGCAAATAAGCGAAAGAAGCGATCAAGGAGATCGGGATGGTTAAGATAATGATAAACGTAGCCCTCCAGCGTCCCAAGAACACGAATACCACCAACATAACGATGATAAAGGTAATCATGATCGTCTCTTTCAAGCTATCGATCGTATTCAAGATATTCGTGGAAGTATCCATGATTACGTCCAGCTTCACGTCTGAGGGTAAGCTAGCCTGTATCTCCGGAAGTTTCTGGTGTACCTTCTTGGCGATGTTCACCGAGTTCGCTCCGGACTGTTTCTGTATGACGATCATACCACCTTTCGTGCCGTTGTTGAACGTTTCTTGCGCACGTTCCTCGATGCTGTCCTCTACACGGGCCACGTCACGCAGATATACGTTCTTTCCGTTCTGGCTACCGATCACTAGGTCTAGCATCTGCTTAGCGTCCGTGAATTCTCCTTGAACACGCAAGGAGTAGGTATTAGAGCCGATATCTACACTACCTCCCGGTGTATTCCGGTTCTCTTGCGCGATGATGGTAGAGATACCTTCGATGGTCTGGCCGTAAGCCTCCAACTTGTACGGGTCGCAATACACTTGCAACTCACGGATCGGCGTACCGGAGATAGACACGGCACCCACGCCACTGATACGGGCCAATGGGTTGGATACCTTATCGTCCAAGATCTTGTAAAGAGCGTTCGTGCTCTCCTCCGCGGTCACGGAAAGGATCAAGATAGGGATATCGTCCGTACCGAACTTGAAGATGATCGGATTCTCTACGTCATCGGGTAGGGAAGACTCTACCATGTCCAGTTTGTCGCGGACATCGTTCGTGGCGACATCGATATCGATGCCATAATTAAATTCCAACGTTACGATCGATATATTCTCACGGGATTGCGACGTGATATGCTTCAAGTCGCTTACGCTATTCAACACGTTTTCCAAGGGCTTCGAAACATTCATCTCGATATCCGAAGCGCTGGCGCCGGGATAGGCCGTCATCACCATGATGGTGTTCGTCTCTATCTCCGGAAGCAAGTCCACTGATAACCTGCTTAAGGAAAAAAGTCCGAAGATCACGATCGCCACAAATACAAGGGCGGTCGATACGGGCTTTCTTACCGCTGTTCCATATAAACTCATAGTCTGTTATTCGTTTTCGATTTCAACTTCCATACCGTTCGTCAGGCGGCTTTGCCCGGTGATAACCACTTGGTCGCCATCCTCCACTCCGGATATGATCTCATATTTATCACCCATACGGCGTCCTAGCTCCACCTTCTGGTAGGATACCTTGCCGTCTTTGCATACATAGATATACCGGTCGCCGGCGCCTGATTGTTTTACGATAGAGCGATCCGGGGCCACCACGTGATCCATATGGCCGAAACTCATCGTCACCCGGGCGAACATACCCGGTCGCACTCGCTCATCCGAGTTGGCGATCTTGATCTCCACAGGGAACGTGCGGGTAGCGGGATCGATCGTCGGATAAACCAAGTTGACTTTACCCTTGAAAACCTCGTCTCCGTACACATCCAGCCGGATATCTACCTCATGGCCTTTCTTCACTTTCGTAAAAAGACTCTCGGAGACATTCACCATTAATTTGACCGGACGGATTTCCTCCACTGTGTAGATTGGGTTTCCGCCGCTGTACATATCGCCGCTATCGTAGTTGCGGGCGGTTACGATTCCGCTGATCGGGCTTAGCAATTGGGTGTTCTCCTCCAAGTTTTTATACGTCTCTCGAGCCACTTCCAAGGAAGTCTTTTGGGCATCCCAAGCGGATTTGGAAGCACCGCCTACCTTATACAACTCGTCGATACGTTTGAACTCGATCTCTTGGTTATCCAATTGTATCTTCGCTTGCTTTAGGCTGGTAGCGTCCATCTTGGCTAATAACTGCCCGGCTTTTACATGGTCGCCTACCTCGGCGAAGATTTTCTCGATACGGAATGGGGTTTGGGGAGCGATATTATTTTTGATATTCGCTTCCACCGTAGCGGTAAATTCACTGAGTTGCTCCACGTCTTGAACAGAGACCGTCTCCACTTTCACCTTTACTTTCTCATTCTGTGTTTCCGTGGCTTCCTCACTCTTATTACCCGAGCAAGACATCAGCAGGGCCAATGTAGCTATCGGTATTACTTTCAGCATTTGACTTGTCTTCATATAATTGTTCCTAATTATTATCTATTAAACTTTCAATTTTTAATTTTCAATTCATCTGTTCGTTACCCAATACTTTCTCCAGATCCGCCTTCGCTACCATATAGTCGTAGATAGATTGGTTGAAGTTCAACCGAGCCTGCGTCAAGGCAAGTTCGGCATCGTTCATCTCCAGCCATGTACCGGCTCCGGTGTCATACCGTTTTTGCGAGATCATATATCCCCGTTCCGCTTGCTCGACTCCCTTTTGGGCGGCGTCGAACTTCTTGATACAGGTATTCATATTATCTATGTACTGTTTAACGGCCAACTGCAAATTGCGCTTGGTATCGTCCCGTTGCAGGTTTAATTGGTCGATGGAGACTTTCGTCTGCTTTACCTTATAAAATTTACTACCTCCGGAGAAGATAGGAACCGATAACGTGATACCGATCATCGAATAGGGGTTCCATCTGTAATTCTTGAACTTGAAGTCATTGTTCATGGCGCTCCATTGATATAGACCGGTCAGCGACAAGGTCGGCAGATAATCGAATTTCTGCATGACCAGCGTCTTTTTCAGCTGTTCCGCCTGAAGGTCTAATTGTTTCAAGTCCGTATTCTCGGATAAGGTTGTATCCGTGGATAGATAGTCGGCGAAGAGGCTGGACTTGAAATCCGTCAGTTGTCCGTCGCAATCGATATTTAAATCCAGATCCATGCCCAATAACGCTTTTAACTGCCATTTAGCCAAGGTAAGGGAGTTCTCTGCCTGCAACAGATTAGGCTCTGTATTCTTTACCGTCACATCGGCACGTATCAAGTCGTATTCAGCTACGGTTCCCTGTTCATACTTCCGTTTGATATCCAGATAATTCTCCATGGCATTGTCGTAACTTTGCTTGAATACCCGGTAAGAGTCGCTTGCCAGAAGGACGGCGTAAAAGCTCTTTTTCACTTGGTTCACCATCGCTATTTTAGAAGAGCGAGCTTGCTCCACCGCCAATTCCACGTCTAAGGCCGAGATACTCAAGCTTTTCCATAAGGAGGCGTTCACCAGTGGCATGGAAGCGTTGAAGCCCAAGCTCCAGTTGTTGCTACGTCCTACCTCGAAGCCCTCGTCCATACTCGACATGTCCGTGCCTTCGGGCAAGCTGCCGCCTCCCATGTCACCCATGTCGAAATCCATATACATCACCTGTTTCTTCAAGGTACGGTTGTAGTCCCCCGCAAAACTGATCTGCGGAAATAGAGAAGCGTACGAGCCTTTACGTGCGTACTTTTTCTTCTGTATTTCTTTATCGGCAACTTTTACGGTCGGGTTCTCGCTAAGGGCGATCTCTAGCGCTTTTCCAAGATCCAGTTTCAGGGTGTCTTGAGCCAGAACCGGTCTCGCCGCCAGAAAAGGCAATACCATAAATGTGACCAACATCATTTTTCTACTCATCAATAATCGTTTCATTTAGGATAGATTTTGTCTGTGATTAAACTCATTAAGTGTTCGCTATAAATCATAGGATTGTTTGAGATCGAATCGGTCTAGGATCGCTCTTCCCTTCTCGGTACTGATCCCTTTCAGGAATGTGAGGAGGATCGTGTTGTATACCTCGGTGATGGAATGCTTGCAGAAGACATTGGAAGGCCGCAACATCTTCGTCTGCTCTTTCACCAGTAAGGCCATGATCTCGAAGTTGATCCCCTCTTGGAACACGCCCTCTTTAACGCCCCGTGTGAACAAGTCCATACACCTCTTACCCATTCTCGCTTTATTCATCTCTATTTTTTGTTGGGCTTTCGGATATTTCTTCAAGTCCTCGTAAAACTTCTCGTTGAACCATCTCGGGTTTTTCATCATCTCCTCATAGAAGAGCAGGATTACTTCCAAGGCATTGAAAGGTTCTTTTTCCAATCCTGTCAGATATTGTCCGAGCGATTCGGTATTGTGATCGATCCCCTCGATCAGCAAGGTTTCCTTGTCCTCGAACGACTCGTAAAGTGTACGCTTGGAGATGCCAGCCGCTTTCGCTACATCATCCATACTCACACTCTTGATGCCATATTGAGAAAAAAGATCGAACGCCGTATTAATAATCTGTTCTTTTATCATATTCTTTTTTGTTACGTCAAAAGTAGCCGGGGCAATCCCTGTATACAAGTAAAAAGCGCTGACTCGTCCGTTGGAATCGACCAATGACCGGATATTCCCGTCGAATCTATTCGCAAAGGTCTGATATATTTAGAAAACCAGAAAGGTTTATACTGTTACGGTATTGGTATGGAATGAAATAGGATATTGTCAAAAATTCTTGTTATTCGTTCAATTTTGGATGAAAATTGGTTAAAAACGAAATAGTGGGTGGTCTTTGGCTTTTTATTTCTATCTTTGTCCGAGGTGATAATAAAAATCTACAGATAGATATGAAAAATTTACCTTTAATTGAAGTCACTGAGTTAATCAAGGGAATTGAGTCCAGCGACAACTTTCAAGATGATTTATCGATAGCGGATCTGAACGGAGATTTGATTAATTACGAGGAAAAAAGGCTGGAGCATTCCACCCCGATGCGTTTAAATGCCTTGTTGATGATCTTGGTACAGGAAGGTACTGCTGATATTTCGGTAGACTATATTCCATATAAGATAGAGAAGAATACGTTTATAACCTTGATGCCGACTCATATCATACAGGTATCGAAAGTGAGCAAAGATTTGAGAGGGCGTTTGTTGATCGTGTCCAGATCTTTTCTGGATGGATATACTACCCCGGCAGGGAAAAAGAACTCTATGGTGCATTATATGCAGATCCGTAAGAATCCATGTGCTGCGATGAGTGCCGAGGAGACTGAGCATATATCCGGCCAATTCTCCATCTTACGGGAAAAGATGAAGCTGCGTACCCATTTTTTCCAGAAGGAGGCTCTCCAAAACGCCTTAGTCGGTTTCTTTATCGAGTTGGCTAATATCTTTATGGGTAAGAAGGAGCTGATGACGGCACCTACACTCTCCCGGAAGGAGGAGCTTTTCGAGCAGTTCCTGCAATTGCTTTTCGAGCATTGCAAGGAGCAGCACGTCGTTACTTTCTATGCCGAGAAATTATTTATTACCCCACAGTATCTTTCGCTTATCTTGAAAGAGCTAACGGGTAAATCAGCGAATAAATGGATTGACGACGCCTTGATCGTCGAGGCCAAGATGCTGTTGAAGGCCCCGCAAGCCACGGTTCAGCAAGTAGCGGATATACTCCACTTCTCCGATCAATCCACTTTCGGTAAGTTTTTCAAGAAGCATATGGGTATATCACCCATGGAATACCGGAAATCATAATCCGGTATTTTCTATACGCTTGCGGAACTTATACCAGTTGATCAACTCACAAGCCCCGTAGAAAATGCTGGCTACACCGAAGATTACGAATGTATTTGCCGCCGCCCCGAACGGGTAGGCAAGAATCATTACTCCGGTTATCAAGATCAAAGCCGGCATCAGGTAGAACCCCAACGGTACATTGCTCCATTTCCTTGCGGATATCAATGAAACCAATTGCTGTACACCGGCAATTACCAATAAGGCTCCGAGTAAGTACATTAATATATTCACGAAGAACTCGGGCATGATCACCAACCACGCTCCGAACAATACGCTTCCCGCTGCTTCGATAGGAAACATCGGTTTCTCCCCGTTCTCGTTCTTCGGTCGGGTGAAATAGCTGAGGATAGCGAATAATCCCGGTAAAATGAATAGTATACCGATCGTGATAACCAGATAGGTTATGGCTGCTTCCGGCCATAATACCAAAACAAACCCTAATACCATCGCGAATGCGCTACGTAAAACCGCGCCATTAATAGATCTCATATGTTTTTATTTTAGATTTCACTTATAATATGACAAAGGTATATATTCTTTCCGACTTTTTTTACCTTTGTGCGCCATAAAGCAGTATCAGGAAAAACATCGAAATATATCCCTCTTGAATGCATGCTTCGCGTAAAAAGACAAACTTGAAATCATCTAACGAATAATAATACTAAAACAAAAAATGAAGCGTATAGTTTTTTTGGATTACGTGCGTGTGTTTGCGTGCTTCCTTGTCATGGTTGTCCACGCCAGTGAAAACTTTTATGGAGCTGAGGGCTCCACGGATATGGTGGGACCGCAATCTTATCTGGCCAATGAGGCTGATCGGTTGTGGGTAGCCGTATACGATGGTTTCTCACGCATGGCGGTGCCATTGTTTATAATTGTCTCCGCCTTTCTTCTTGCGCCGATGAAGGCAGGGCTGACCTCTTGGCAATTCTACCGTCAGCGTTGTATTCGCATCTTACCGCCGTTTTTCATATTTATGATACTATACAGCACTTTACCCTTGCTGTGGGGGCAGATAGATGCCGAGACATCATTGAAAGATATATCGAGAATATTCTTGAACTTTCCTTCACAGGCCGGACATTTGTGGTTCATGTACCCTTTGATCAGCCTCTATTTATTTATACCCGTAATATCGCCATGGTTGAATAAAGCCACGGCGAAAGAAGAGCGTTTTTTCATCGGCTTGTTTCTGTTGTCGACCTGTATGCCCTATCTCAATCGTTGCTTCGGCGAGGTGTGGGGACAATGTTTTTGGAACGAATACCATATACTGTGGTACTTCTCCGGTTATTTAGGATACCTCGTACTGGCACATTATATACATGTCCATCTTACATGGAACCGTTCTAAACGTCTGGTTATCGGAATCGCCTCGATGGTCGTCGGTGCCTTGCTGACGATTTATTCCTTCTATGTCCAAGCGATACCCGGAGTAACTCTTGTCACACCTGAGATAGAGATCGGATGGGCTTTCTGTACGATCAATTGTGTGCTTCTTACGGCGGGTACGTTCCTCGCTTTTACTTGCATAGGCAATTCGAAATCTCCACGACTCATAACAGAGATGTCTAAACTCAGCTACGGTATGTACCTTATGCATATATTTTGGCTCGGATTGTGGGTAACGGTGTTTAAGCACGACTTAGCCTTGCCTACTGTCGCCGCCATACCATGCATTGCGGTAAGTACATTTATCTGCTGTTATGTGACGACAAAGATTATCTCATTAATACCGGGCAGTAAATGGATTATAGGATGAATATAGGATAGCTCTGTCATTTGGCGCGGTTACTTTGTAAACAAGATGATAAGATTACCTGTTATTTGGAAAAAATCGTATATTTACGATATTCAAATAAATCCCGGGTAATAATGATGACGAGAACAGTTTTTATACTTTTGATATCGAGCCTTTGTACGCTAAGTTATTGTACGCCGAGGACCGAGCCTGCTCAAACCGAGGTCTTAATTCCTGTGGATTCTATATCGAAGGATTCCGCTGTGATCGTGGAGACTTTGCCTCTCCGTATCGAAATAGAGAAAGAGCTGCTTTACGATAAGCATACTTTAGAAGATACTTACCCCTATAAAGATACGACACGGGAGTTCCAGTGGGAGAAAATGAAAGAAAGATTATCCTTATTGGAGTCGATCCAAAGGGAGCCGTCTCAATGGGCGATCTTGCAGAACTATAAAAACAGGAATGGAGAGGCTCCTCTTGTAAAAGTCTTCAAGAGAGATGCCTATAAGAGGGTTTCCGATACGCTTGGTGTAGAACGCTATCAATCCGTCCCGCTTTATTTGCTGACTGATACCGTGACTCCCGAGATCTATGGACGTGACGGTAGCTTGGTTCGTATCAAGGCGATGGATGAGGATTCTAAATTCGCTCGTATACAAACCGTGTATGATGGGGAGGAGGAGTGGTATGCTCCGAAGAAATATATCAAGCAAATAGGGGATACGGTAGTCTTCGATAAGGCGATCTTCGTGGATCGTCATAACCAGAATATCGCGACCTTGGAGCACGTCGGCTCGAAATGGTTGGTTCGTAGCATGAACCCTGCGACTACCGGACAGCATCGTCCTCCTTATGCGCAGGAAACCCCGTTGGGAATGTATGTTCTCCAAGAAAAAAAGTCTCGCATGATCTATTTGGTAGACGGTTCCAAGGAGACAGGTGGATTCGCTCCTTATGCCAACCGTTTTACGAATGGGGCGTATATCCATGGCGTACCGGTCAACGCTCCTCGTAAATCGTTGATCGAATATAGTCCTTCGTTGGGAACGACACCACGGTCTCATATGTGTGTGAGAAACGCGACTTCGCATGCGCAATTTGTTTACGATTGGGCGCCTGTTAATGAGACGATTGTTTTTGTATTAGAATAAAAATCATAACTTTGCGGCGTTATTGTTTTTTAGTATGCGAAGGATTTTCTTGTATTTGTTTTTTATTGTCTTGTCTGTAGGTTCAATTTCAACCGGTGGCGTTTTGCGTGCCCTATCTCCGGAAACGAGATCAACGTCTGTGGCGGTTATGGGGCGCCAATTATATGAGGAGATGCGATTGGATCAATGGGTTTGTTTCGATGCGTTTATGCAGGGGCTTAGAGGTTCCGAGAAGATTGATCGGAAAAATAAGGATATCCTTACATTGATTGATTTCTCTAAACCTTCTACGGCGGAGCGTATGGTTGTATTGGATATACGGCAAAAGAGAATACTTTACACCTCTTTGGTTTCTCACGGTAAGAATAGCGGGGGGAATTATGCGACCTCTTTCTCGAACGAGAACGGTTCCCACAAAAGCTCTTTAGGATTTTATCTGACGGAAAATACGTACCAAGGCCGGAATGGCTATTCGCTTATCCTAAATGGATTGGAAAAAGGAATAAATGATTTGGCTAAGCAAAGGGCGATTGTAATTCATGGCGCCTCTTATTCCGATCCTTCTGTGGCAGCTTCCTCGGGGCGGTTAGGACGTAGCCTTGGTTGCCCTGCGTTGCCTGTATCTGTCAGTAAGCCAATTATTAATACGATAAAGAATGGAACCCTTTTATTTATTTACGCCAACGATAAGAACTATCTGACGCAAAGTTCCATTCTATCCACTCAACAAGAAAATGATATTTTTCATGAAAAAAGTTACCGAAAAGTTTTGTAGTTTAAAATAAAGGCGTACCTTTGCACCGCAATCAGAGATAAACACTATGAATTGCAAGACGGGGTGTAGCGCAGTCCGGTTAGCGCACCTGCTTTGGGAGCAGGGGGTCCCAAGTTCGAATCTTGGTACCCCGACTTGATGAAAGGGAAATGGTTGGTATTCAACTGTTTCCCTTTTTTGTGTCCTACCCTTAAATCTAAAGGATAGTCAACGATTGTAATCAAAACAATTGTTCGTATCTTCAAGTAAAAAAAATTCTTCTTACTATATACAAATATAATTACTATCTCATCTATTTCCAGATTATCGCCGTGGAATATATAGACCACGTCGTGATCTGTATATTCCACGTCTTGATCTGTACAGACCACGTCGTGGTTTGTAGAATTATACAGTATGCGCATAAGAATTCATAGGCTATCGAGCAAGAATTCATATAGGAGTAGAGCGTTTTTTACTTAGGGAGAAGAGGAGACGCTCTTACGTGTCAAAGTGGGAATAGTGTCAAACAATTAGACAGCGTTGTCAAAATATTGGACAGTTCTAAAAGAATAGCTTTTTGTTATCTGATTGTTGTTTAGTTGTTTATGTGTTTTGGCACGTTCTTTGCTATTATTTAGGTAGAAAATAATAGAGCAATGAAACAAATATTACTTACAACAGTTCTTTCTCTCAGTTTCGCTACCGCGACGGTGGCCCAAGAGAAACTTTGGACTTTGGATGAATGTATGCGCTATGCCGTGGAAAACAGCCCATCGGTTAAAAAGCAAGTTTATACATCAGATACGTATAAGGCGGAACGGAATGCCGCCGTAGCTTCTTTTTTCCCGGCGGCATCGGCTAAGGTCGGAGCGCAATATAGTTTTGGCCGTTCGATCGATCCTGCGACCAATACCTATGAGAATACTTCTACGTTTAATAATAACTATGGCCTCGACGCTTCTATTCCTATTTTTACGGGCGGACAGCTGATCAATCAATGGTTGATGGCAAAATCCAATCGCCGTATGGGAGTTAATGACATACAGAAAGCGAAAGATGATTTAGCGATGAAAACCATGCAGGCTTATATGGATGTGGTGTATTATAAAGGAACGATTCGTATGGCGGCCGAGAAATTGGAGGAGAGTAACCGTACCTTATATAAGACTCGCCGGCAAGAAGAGCTGGGTTTGAAAGGGAAAGCGGATGTAGCTCAATTCGAGGCTCAAGTAGCGGCCGATGATTATACATTGACCCACCAGCAGAATCTTTTCAATACCGCCTTGCTTACTTTGAGGGAATGTATGAATTATCCATCTGATTTAGAACTGGAGGTGGATACTTTATTACCGGATATCAATTATGTCCCGGAAGTAGAGAATGTGGCGGAGATTTTCGCCTATGCGTCTGGGAATAACCCTACCGCCTTGCAAGCCGAGTATCAATTAACGCAAAGTAAATACCAATATCGTATTTATAAAGGAAAGTTGCTGCCGAGCATTTATTTGAATGCCGGAATCTCTACGAGTTATTTCGAGAACCTGAAGTCTGATAATGCCCCGGAAGGTTTCAAGGATCAGTTTAAAAATAACCGTGGTGAATATGTATCTTTTAGCCTTAGCTTCCCCTTATTCGATGGTTTGAGCAGATTAACGAACGCTCGTCGTTACCGTAACAATATGCGGATCGCACGGGAGACAAGGACAGAGGTCTTTCGCCAGTTGCAGACAGCGGTAGAGCAATCGGTCCTGGATCGTGAGGGATACGCTAAAGAGGCCATACAGATGGATAAGAAGGTGAAATCGGATGAGTTGGCTTATCGTGTTACCCTACGGAAGTACGAGGAAGGCCTGATGAGCACGCTGGATGTACAGACTAGCGCGAATACACTGTTGGAGTCCAAGGCCAATCTGCTTCAAAAGCGATTGATGTACTTATTGAAAAGCAAGCTGGTGGATTATTATAAGGGCAAGCCTCTTATCAATGAATAAGAATTGAGAACATAGAATTTAGATGATAATAAAAAATATAGAATACGATGGATATACAATTAGAGAAAAAGAAAGGTCTTCAGAAGAAGCATATTCCTTATGTAGCGGGTGGCGTGTTGTTCGTTATCTTGTTGGGATGGATTATCTTTGGTGATCATGCTTCTACGTTGAAAGTGGATGCGAGAGGGATTAGCATCGGTAATGTGACCCGTGAGCAATTCAATGACTTCTTTCGTATGGATGGTCAGGTGCAACCTATCACGGTCGTGCAGCTTAGCCCCGAGGAGGGCGGTATCGTACAGGAGAAAGTCGTGGAAGAGGGTGCCCAAGTGAAGAAAGGCGATATCATTGTTCGTCTGAGCAACTCAAATCTAGATTTGCAGATCTTGAACGCTGAGGCCGAGTTGGCGGAGAAGCAGAACTTCCTTCGTAATACGCAGGTTACCATGGAGCAGGATAAGCTGACCAATCAGATGGAGAAACTTCAATACGATATGGACATGAACCGGGCCCGCCGCTCGTTCAACCAACAAGAGCAGTTGTATAAAGAGAACTTGATCGCCAAGGAGGATTATCTGAAAGCGAAGGAGGACTTCGAGTTAGCCTCTCAAAAGCACGCCTTGATTACCGAGCGCTTGCGCCAAGACTCTATCTCCCGCACGATCCAGATGGATGAGATGGAGGCCAGCTTGGCGAACATGCGGAAGAATATCCTGTTGATCCGCGAACGTAAGGAAAACTTGAATGTCCGTTCCCAGATCGACGGTGAGTTGGGACTGTTGGATGTCGTATTGGGGCAAAGCATCAATCCCGGACAAAAGATCGGCCAGATTAACGACCTTTCCGATTATAAGATAGAGGCCATGATCGACGAGCATTATATAGACCGCGTGAAACCGGGCTTAAGCGCCGCTTTCGAGCGTCAAGGCTCGTCTTTCGACTTAACGGTGCGCAAAGTTTATCCCGAGGTTCGTGATGGTAAGTTCCGTACGGATTTCGTTTTCACGGGTGAGCGTCCGGATAATATCCGTAGTGGACAGACCTACTATATCAACTTGGAGCTGGGGCAACCTACCGAGAGTATCATTATCCCGAAGGGAACTTTCTTCCAGAGCACGGGCGGAAGCTGGATATTTGTTCTTGATCCGGATGGAAAGAAAGCTTACAGGCGTTCTATCAAGATCGGCCGTCAGAACCCGCAATATTATGAGGTTCTTGAAGGTCTGGAAGCCGGTGAGAAGGTGATTGTGTCCAGTTATGAGAGTTATAAGGATAATGAAGTGCTGGTGCTGGAATAAAATCGATATAATATGAAAAACATACTAATCGCCATTCGTTCCATTTTTAAGAAAGGGCGGCATAACGTGATGAAAATCGTATCGTTGGGAATCGGCTTAGCGGTAGGCTTGGTATTGATCGCTAAAGTCTATTTCGAACAATCGTATGATGATTTTTATCCGGATAGAGACCGGGTCTATCAAGTCTGGGCGAAATACCAGCAAAATGGAGGGGAGTTGAAGGATTATCCGCAAACAAGCGGTGGCATCGCTCCAACTATGCAACAACAGATACCCGAGATCGAGACCGTCACCCGATACACGAGTTTTGGAGACTGGACCTTTACGATGACCGACACCAAGATGAAATACTCCGGTCGTTGTATCATAGCGGATAGTTGTTTCTTTGATATTCTTCCTCGTCCTATGTTGATCGGAAATGCGAAAGAGGTTCTTTCCACCCCGATGTACGTGTTGATATCAAGTCGTATAGCGAAAAATATCGGAGGCGATGTTATCGGGAAAAACTTCACGGTAGACAATTCGCCGGGACGTACTATGACTATTGGTGGCGTTTTTGAGGAAGTTCCGGAAAATTCTCATTCCCGTTACGATGTAATTGTTTCCATGGCTTCGGCGGGTCGGTTCATGTGGGAGGGTTCGCCTACTAATATGTTGGGAAACGATCGTTACATAAGCTATGTGAAGTTGCACAAGGGGGTGAATCCTTTAGCTTTGGAGGAACAGGTGCGTACGTTTGTGAATTCTTATTTCCCTCCGGAGGAACAGCAAAAGGTCGGGTTAAGCATTGATTTCTCATTTCATAAGCTAGATAATCTACACAAGGAGTTGCCGCAAGTCAAGCGAATGACGTGGATACTTTCCTTACTGGCCTTCGCTTTGATCTTTACGGCGGTGATGAACTATATCTTGATCGTGATATCCTCTATCGTAAATCGCTCGAAGGAGGTGGCTGTCCATAAATGTTATGGGGCAAGCGAGAATAATATTCATGGTATGATGTTTGGTGAGGCGTTGGTACATATAGTGCTTTCACTGATCTTGGCCTTATTGTTGATCCTTGCGTTTAGAGGTACGGTAGAGGAGTTGTTGGCGACTTCGTTAGATTCCTTGCTCTTGTCTAATGGTAGCTTGGTCTTGCTAGGGATATGTATCTTGGTGTTTTTCGTATCTGGTTTTATGCCGGGATCATTATACGCCCGGATTCCGGTGGCCTCCGCTTTCCGTAATTACCGGGAGAATAAGCGTATCTGGAAGAAAGCCTTGTTGCTTGTCCAGTTTGTTGCTACGGGCTTTTTGGTGACGATGCTTGTTTTCGTTGCCCGTCAATATACGTTTATGGTGAATGATCGTCCGGGATATGCCTATGAGAACCTTGCCTACTGCGGGTTAGCTGGCGTGGACTCTACCTCTCGTGCCAAGATTCTGGATGAGGTGATGCGGCTTCCGGGAGTCGCTGCGGCTACCACCGTTTATCAATTGCCTTTCGAGCATGCTTCCGGTAATAATATTCTTTTACCGGGCGGGACTCAAGAGCTTTTTAATATCGCCGATCTCTATTGGGTAGGCAACGGATATCTGGACATGATGGAGATTCCCGTGATCCAAGGCCGCTCGTTCACGGAGAATGTGACCAACTCGAGAGAGGTGATGGTAGACCGCCGTTTCGTGGAGAAGATGAAATTGGTAGCGGGCTGGACGGATGATGTTGTTGGGAAGGATATTTGCGTCACCGAGCATAGCAAATGGAATGAGGAGCCATTCACGATTTGCGGCGTGTATGAGAATATCCGTCTGGGAGGAATCTCGAACCAAGATATGCGGCCCTCCGTATTATTCTATGCGCATAAGCCCATGTACACCTTGCAGGTGAAGTTCCATGAGCTGACCAACGATAATATGGCTCGTTTACAGCAGAAGATATCCGAGACATTTCCGGATCGTGAACTGAGCGCTATCTCTTTCCGTTCCGAGATCATGGATCTATATAAGGACTCCCGCCAATTCCGTGATTCCGTGATGATCGGAGGTCTGGTCACGCTTCTTGTTACGTTGATAGGACTTATAGGCTATACGAATGATGAGGTGAGCCGTCGTCGTAAGGAGATCGCCGTCCGCCGGGTGAATGGGGCTACCTTATGGGATATATTGAGGTTGTTCATAAAGGATATCGGATATATCTGTATCTATGCGGTCATATTAGGCGGTGGCATAGCATACTTTGTCTTGCAAAAGTGGCAAGAGCAATTCACGGAGAAAGTACCTTTGTCATGGTACATATTCTTGGGTTGCGGCGTATGTGTCTTATTGATTATATATTCCGTGGTTTGTCTGGATGCCCGCAAGACGGCTAATGATAATCCGGTGAACTGCTTGAAATCTGAGTAATTGAAAATTTATAATTCATGAATAATTTATTGAACTTTAAGTCCTTTTTCAAGTTCCTCGGAAGGAATAAGGCTTATACGCTGATAGACGTGTTTGGTCTGTCTGTATCGTTGATGTTTGTGTTATTGATAGCGGTCTATACGGTACAGGAGATGTCTACAGATAAATTCCATACCAAGGCGGATCGTATCTATCTGGTCGGGAATGAAAATTGGATGGCCACCGGAGCCGCCATTCCTTATAAGATAAAGGAACGCTATCCGGAGGTAGAAAAAGTTTGTCCGGTAGTGGCGGGTAATTCGAGTGATATAGTTGTAGTTTCCGGTGATCGGAAACTGAAGGCAAACGTGATGTTCGCAGACTCTACGTTCTTCGATTTCTTTGATTTCCGGTTGCTACAAGGCACTCGTGAGCAAGCGTTGGCCGCCGGGAACTATGCGGTGGTCTCCTCTTCGTTCGCCCGTAAGATGTTCGGAACGGATGATCCGATGGGACGGAAGTTGGTGGTGGGCGATACCATATCGGCTACTATAAACGGGGTGGTGGAGGATTTACTTCATTCCTCTATTCCCGAAGCCGATGTGATCGTGCGTTGGGAGCAGGTTCGGTATTTGAACTGGTCGTTGGCTCCGGATCAATTGGGGAATGCCGGAAGTACATCGGCTTTTGTCTTGGTGCGTGAGGGTAGTGATTTCCCTTCTCGTGCGGAGGATATGGCCCATTGGTTCAAGGAATTTTATTGGCCGTATCAATATGGGACGGCAAAAGAGGTACGCATATTGCCGCTTAGTGAGCAGTATTTTGCGAAAGCCGCTTCTTACTCTTCTTTGCGAAAGGGAGATTGGCGTTTCGTGATCGTGCTGATGTCCGTAGGTCTTCTTATCTTGATTTTTGCGGTTATCAATTATATTAACTTGACGGTTGCCCAAGCGGGTTTCAGGGCGAAGGAGATGGCTACCCGGCGCCTTTTGGGATCTTTACGGGGTGAGTTATTCATGCGTTTGATGCTGGAGTCCACTTTACTTACGTTTATTTCTTTGATTATCGGGGTTCTCCTTGCGCTGGCGGTCGTGCCGTTTGTCAATGATTTATTGCAGACACGTGTCGATATGAATGTATTGGGTAGACCTGTCTGGCTATTGGCTCTGGTTTCATTAACGGTTGCCGTGGGAGTTTTATCCGGCTTACTGCCTGCTATCATTATTTCTTCTTCTAAACCGATCGAGGTGGTAAGGGGTACGTTCCGGGCTAAGACGAAAATGGTATTCAGTAAGTTCTTTATCGTATTCCAAAATGTGATCACGATCACGATGATCGCCGCCTCTATCACGATGGTTTGTCAGATCGTTCATATGATCAACGCTCCTGTCGGATATAAAACGAAGAATTTATTGGCTATGCGGTCGGTGGATGAAAGGCAGTTATCCGCTTTTGTCGGTGAGTTGAAAGGTTTGTCATGCGTAGATAGGGTCGGGAAGACTCAAGGATTGCCTTTATTCGGTAGTAATAATTGGACTGCTACTTATCAGGGGCAAAATATATCTTTTCAGCAATTCGTTATGGATAAGGAGTGTTACGATATGCTGGGATTGGAGATTTTGCGTGATAACCATTTAACGACAGAGGGCTGGTTCCTAAACGAGCAAGCGATGCGTGAGATGAACTTATCGGAGGATGCGGCCTCTTTTATGCTGGACAGGCAAGAAAGACCGATAGCGATAGCGGGTATCGTCCGGGATTTCTATTGCTTTGGAAATGTGACGACAGGGATGAACCCTGTCATGTTCCGTTTCTTGAAAGATAATGAAGATCCTTGGATGATCTTGATCGAGACACAAGGTGATCCTTTCGCCGCAAAGGAGGCTATCGGTAAAGTATATGAGAAAGTGACCGGACTTGAGTTTGAGGCTTACTTCATGGATGAGCGTTTACAAAACTCATTCGACTCGCAAATCCGTTTGGCAAAGATCGTGATCGTATTCTCGATAATCGCCATCCTTATTTCTTTGCTAGGCTTATTGGCGATGTCCACTTACTTTATCCAACAGCGTTTGCAAGAAGTATCCGTACGAAAGGTATTTGGTTCCAGCAACCGGCAGATATTGGTTAAGCTCGTATTCACGTTCTTGAACTATGTGTTGATTGCTTTCGTGATCGCCATACCTATTATTATGTACTTTATGAAAGATTGGCTGTCCGACTATTCGTATCGTATCGGTTTAAGTCCGCTGATATTTATCGCCGCCGGCTTATTCTGCCTCATGATCTCGTTTGTCTCTGTCTTTTTCCAGAGCTACCGGGCTGCCACATCGAATCCGGTGGATAGCTTTAGGCATAGGCTTTAGTAACTTTTAAAAGGAAATATCATGAACTCAATCGTACGAAATTTCGTTTTTGTGATCAGTCGTTTTAAAATGGCTAGTTTCTTGAATGTAGCAGGATTATCTGTGGCTTTCACAGCTTTCTTGATCTTGTTCATGCAAGTTCGTTACGAGTGGGGATACGATCGTTTCCATAAGCATGCCGACCGGTTGTATCGCTTGGAGATCGTTCACAATAATAAAGGGGCGCAAGTCGTATTGAACCGCCCGCTTATCGATCGGTTCTTGGCCTCCTCTCCACATATTGAGGAGGGGGCGCTAATCAATCGGTGGGGCGATAAGAAGTATATCACGGTGGATCGGGATGGTGAGCGGATGACTTTCCATGAGGAGCTCTATGCCTGCTATCCCTCCTATGCCCGTGTTTTCAACTTTGATATGGTGGAAGGTGAAGCGGCGGCGTTGGAGGAGAAGGGCCGGGTATTGATACCGGCAAGTATGGCTCATCGTTTCTTCGGCAATCATCCGGCGGTCGGGCAAGTCTTGATCGGAGAGGGGTGGACGTCCGAGGTGGGAGGTGTCTACCGGGACTTTCCCTCCAACTCGATCGTCAGTAATGCGGTCTATCGGCGCATATCGGACAAGGAAGGCGCAGGCGCTTGGATGCAAAATAATTTTGAGTGTTATCTCCGTCTGGATAATCCGGCCTCCGCTCCGGATGTCTTGGCTGGTTTCGAGAAAAATTTTCGCCACGACGAATGGAATTGGAAAACGAGACAATTGCGCTTGACTTCTCTGCCGGATATCTATTTTAAGACTGACACGAGCTACGATTCACAGAAGCAAAAGGGGAGCTATGCCCAGCTTCAAGCGCTATCTGCTATCGCTATCTTGATCGTATTGATAGCGGTCATTAATTTCATGAACTTCAGCAATGCTTTGGTGCCGGTCCGTCTGCGGGGCATCAACACGAGGAAGGTATTGGGGAGTCCGGTATCGGCGCTCCGGATGGCCGTGGCTTCGGAGGCGGTGGGGATGTGCCTGTTGTCTTACCTGATCGCTTTGCTGCTGGTTCGCCTGTTGTCGAAGACCGGGTTTGTGGATTTGGTCAGTGGAGGCATTTCCTTGGAGGGGCAGATGCCCTTGTTGATTGCCTGTGGAGGCTTTGTGTTGCTGATCGGACTTATCGCTGGTTGCTGGCCGGCTTGGTATATCACCTCTTTCTCTCCGGCACTGGTGCTGAAAGGAAATTTCGGCTTATCTCCCAAGGGGCGCTCGTTCCGCAATGTGTTAGTAGGATTTCAGTTCGTGGCCTCTTTTATTTTGGTTATAGCGGCTTTGTTTATCACGTGGCAGAATTACAATATGCTTCATACGCCGCTTGGATTCGATAGCGAGCGGATTGTCACCGTAAAGCTAAACCGTAATCTGAGCAGGCAACCGGAGAGCGTGCGTCAGCAGTTGGGGCAACTCTCCTCTGTCGAGGCCTTGTCGTTTACCTCAAGAGTGGTTGGCGCTGAGGATAATTATTCCGGATGGGGACGTACCTATGTGGATGAGGATATCCAGTTCAAGGTGGTGCAGGCTGACCCGGAGATTGAGCGGGTATTGGCCCTTCCTATTCTGGAGGGGCGAGGATTCCTGCCGGAAGACCAGTTGAGCGATGGCACTTATTTGTTCAACGAGGAAGCGAAGCGGACCTATGGGCTGAAAGCGGGAGATCCAATCCGGTTGGACTGGGGTAATTTACATCGTAGGGAGAAGATCGCCGGTTTCGTACCCGATCTGAAATATAATTCGTTCCGGGATAAACTGGAGCCGTTCGCCATCTTTGTCGGAAAGGATATTATGGCTGGGGCCTTGACGAATTTGATGATCTTGGTTCGCCCGGGGACGGACTACCGTCAACTATCGCAAGACATAGGGAGCGCCTTGCGGGAACTAGATCCCGATTATCCCCTCGATATCCATTTGTTCAACAATATCCAAGAGAACTTGTACCAGAAAGAGCTGCTACTTGGCAAACAAATCTTGTTCTTCAGCTTGATTGCCGTATTCGTGTCTTTGGTAGGTGTATTTGGTGTTGTCTTGTTTGAGAGCGAATATAAACGGAAAGAGATCGGTATCCGGAAGGTATTTGGTGCTACCGTGATGGACTTGTTGCGGAAGCATAACCTATCGTATCTATGGATCGTTATGATCTGTTTCGTGATCGCCTCACCGATCGCTTGGTACGGCATTGAGCGCTGGCAAGAGAATTTCGCCTTGAAGGCTCCGCTCCATTGGTGGATTTTCCTCTTGGCTTTCCTTGCCATTACGATCATCACGTTGCTCACGGTTACGATCCAGAACTACCGGGCTGCCAGCACGAATCCCGTGGACAGCATCCGGCAGGGATGTTGATATCGGCCCTTCAGATCCCGAACAAGAACGGTAACGGCTTGCTGTCCTTGAAATCTTTGGCGGTGTTTCCGGCGTAAATCTCGCCGTTTGTGAGCGTTAGTTTCTTGATAGGTGTACCTGCCTTGAAGTCCAAGCTCTTGAAATCGACCCAAAAGATATCCGGGCTTAAAGTAGACTCGAAGTAATATACCTTATTCTTCTGGTCGGCTACCGTACGCCAGCGGGTAGAGGAGATATTCGGTTGATCCGGGGTCGTGATTCCCAGAGGTACCGATACGTTACGCATTACGCTGAATACCCCGGCTACCGCTTCCCGGAAATTACTTGTCTGCGGGATGGTGTGGATATAGAAAGAGGCACGCACGAAACGATCGGAAGCCCGGTTCGTACCCGGCAACATGACCAAGCCGCCTATCTGTTGCCAGTAGTCGTTTAAGGTTAGTTGCTTATCGTATGTAGGGGAATTCGTCATGACTTGGCATTCCCGTCCCTCATGGATAACCAAGTTCCCATTTAGGTACTCGAAGATAGCGCTATTCCCTGATGCGTCCGAGATCGAGAGATGCAAGGTTGATTTCGCCCCGTTCGGAAGATCCGGATCGTCGATGCGGAAGACCTCCTTGCTTAACTCGGCAACCGCCTCATCTACCGTGGCGAAATTATCGAGTACATACTGCGTCCAGATGCTAAGCCCCATAACCGGGCGGTTATCGTCCGGTCGGAAATAAGATGACTCGGTGAGGAACAATAGGTTGGCTACAAGTCCCTTCTCGTTCATGCCGTCGCACGTACCGATATCATACCCGGCGGTCACCACGCTTCCGTATTTCGAGGTCCATTGGATGGTATTATCGGATATCGCTCCCCTTCTCTGTACGCCCTGGGGGAAGAGATACAGGTTGGATTGCGGGTCCTCTTTCCAATCCATGGTACGTCCGGTTACGACCATATCGTCCGGCCCGAGGTAAACGGCCCTTGTACACGCCTCGCTTCCCATAGGGTTCATAAACATGAACAAGCCGGCGAAAAGAGAGGCCAGTGTTAAATTCTTTGATTTCATAAGATCTATATTATTAGGATAATCTATTTATGAAACAAGTGGCTTTAAGGAATGTTTTAGAATGATATACGGGATACGGAGCCGTGTGAACAACCCCCATTTCGTTTTTAGGCTTTCAAAATTCGTTTTGTTCGTAAAGGAGTCTTATTTTTCAAGTTTTTAAAGAACTTCGCATATCGATTAAATAAGAAACATATGAATTTAAATTCTATATCATGACAGCAAAACAAAAAATGTCACGCCGTAACTTCATACGAAGTTCGGTCGTTATGGGTGGCGCATGGATGGTGGCAGGTTCTATACCTGTAGAGAGTATCGCAGACGAAGTGAGGCCGGAGATTGCGAAAAGCGAATCCTCTGCCGGAGTTTCGAAGGTATATATGTTGAAAGATATCACTCCTCAGAACATGATCCGTCTCTACGACGCCTTGGGACGGAAGGCCAAGGGGAAAGTGGCGGTGAAGCTCTCTACCGGAGAGCCGGGAGGCCATAACTTCCTGCAACCGACACTTATCAAAGACTTGGTAAAGAAAGTAAACGGTACGATCGTGGAATGTAACACGGCTTACGGAGGCGGACGCGCGGATACCGACAGCCATTTGAAAGCCGCCGCCGATCATGGCTTCACGGCCATCGCTAAGGTGGATATCATGGATGCCGACGGCGAGGTGGCTCTTCCGGTTCAAGGCGGTAAACACCTGAAAGAGGATTTCGTAGGCTCCCATTATCTGGATTATGATTTTACGGTCGTCCTTTCCCATTTCAAGGGACATGCCATGGGCGGTTTCGGGGGAGCGCTGAAAAATATCTCTATCGGTATAGCCTCATCCGCCGGAAAGGCTTGGATACATACGGCGGGTAAGACGAAAACCGACTTGTGGAACAACCTTCCCGAACAGGATCATTTCTTGGAATCAATGGCCGAGGCGGCTAAGGCCGTGACTACCCATTGTGGCGAAAATATACTTTATATCAGCGTAATGAATCGACTCTCCGTAGATTGCGATTGCGATTCGAACCCGGAAGAGCCGAAAATGGCGGATATCGGTATGCTAGCCTCACTCGATCCCGTGGCCTTGGATAAGGCTTGCGTAGATCTGGTTTACGCCTCGCCGGACCCTGGCCGTGTCCACTTGATCGAGCGCATGGAATCCCGCCATGGCATCCATATCGTCGAGCATGCGGAGGCGTTGGGTATGGGAAGCCAGCGGTATGATTTGGTCTCCTTGGACGATAAATAATATCGTAAATTAAAAACATTTAATAACTTCCTTTTTATCGGGCTTATTACCTCAAAGGCGTTATCTTTGCCCATGAATAAATAACAGTTTTGGGAGTACAAACTAAAAACGATTTGATTATGTTCTCAGGTATTGTAGAAGAAGCGGCTCAGGTAGTAGCCCTCCAATCCGATAAAGGAAACCTTCATCTGACGATGAAGTGCTCATTCGTGAATGAGCTGAAAATAGATCAGAGCGTGGCTCACAACGGCGTTTGCCTTACGGTGGTAAGCATGACGGAAGATACGTATACGGTTACCGCTATCAAGGAGACCTTGGAACGTTCGAACCTCGGGAACCTGAAAGTGGGCGATAAGGTGAACTTGGAGCGTAGCATGTTGATGAACGGCCGTCTGGACGGGCATATCGTACAGGGGCACGTGGACCAGACTGCCGTTTGTGCGGAGGTGAAGGAGGCGGACGGCAGCTGGTACTATACGTTCGAGTACGCTTTTGATAAGGAGATGGCCCAGCAGGGGTATATGACCGTGGAGAAAGGCTCCGTTTGCGTGAACGGCGTCAGTCTGACGGTATGCAACTCCCAGCAAAACAGTTTCCAAGTCGCTATCATCCCTTATACGCACGATAACACGAACTTTTGCCAGATCGAGAAAGGTACGGTAGTGAACCTAGAGTTCGATATTGTCGGGAAGTATATCAGCAAGATGATGCAGTTTAAATAAGGTTCGAAGAATTTCCTATCCATAAAAGGCTTTAGCGGTATCTGATGATCCCGGCTAGAGCCTTTTCTATCTACGGACAATCTTAATTCCGTGCGTGTACGATTAAAAACGTTTTAAGTAAATTTTCACTAACCAAAACTATCCTTGGTATGTTTATTGTTATATAATTATATGAGAAAAATAGACTAAACATATCAGATTATGGCCTATATCGATTATTACAAGATTTTGGGGGTGAACAAGGACGCTTCTCAGGATGATATCAAGAAAGCCTATAAGAAGTTGGCTCGGCAATATCACCCTGACTTGAATCCGAACGATCCCGACGCCCATCGTAAGTTTCAGGAGATCAATGAGGCGAACGAGGTGCTTAGCGATCCGGAAAAGCGTAAGAAATACGACCAGTACGGGGAGAATTGGAAACATGCGGATGAGTTCGAGGCTCAACGGAAGCAGTATGGCCAGCAAGGTGGCGGCTTTGGCGGTGGCTTCTCGAACGGCGGAGGTACGTATTGGTCCTCCTCCGGCGATGATGGAGAGTTCTCGGATTTCTTTGAGTCTATGTTTGGTTCCCGCCGGGGTGGCGGTGGCCATTCTAATCATGGGTTCCGTGGACAGGATTACACGGCCGAATTGCACTTATCCTTGATGGATGCGGCCAAGACACATAAGCAGGTGATCACCGTGAACGGCAAGAACCTGCGTATCACGGTTCCCGCCGGCGTAGCCAACGGGCAAACCATTAAGCTGAAAGGCCAAGGCGGGCCGGGCATGAATGGAGGACCTGCCGGTGATTTGTACATCACGTTCATTATTCCGGACGACAGCCGTTTCAAACGGGTGGGAGACGATCTGTACCTGACCGTCCCCTTGAACCTCTATACGGCGGTCTTGGGTGGCGAGCAGATTATCGATACCTTGGATAGCAAGGTGAAACTGAAAGTAAAACCGGGCACGCAAAACAATACGAAAGTCCGGTTGAAAGGTAAGGGATTCCCTGTTTACAAGAAGGAGGGGCAGTTTGGTGACTTGATTGTCACGTACTCGATCGAGGTGCCGACCAACTTGACGGAGAAACAGAAGGATTTGTTCCGGGAAATACAAAGTCTAAATTAAAAACAGGTGTATTATGCAAACAGATTTAGTTATTGTCAGTGAATACTGCCAGAAATGCCATATAGACCCTTCGTTCATCATTTTGCTGGAAGAGGGAGGTTTGATAGACATTAATATCACGGATGGAGAGAGGTATCTCTTCTCTTCCCAGCTCCGTGATCTGGAACAATACACACGTATGTATTACGACTTGTCTATTAACATCGAGGGAATCGAGGCCATTCATCATATGCTGGACCGGATGCGGAATTTGCAGGCGGAGATACAATCGTTGAGAAACCGTCTGCATTTATATGAACCATTCGGTTTTGATACGATCGAGAATTTCTAGTGTCAAATTGCTGCTTAACAAGGCTTCACTGCCCGATAGCGAAGGGTGTACGCAAACAAATTGAAAATATTTCTTGAAAATGTTTGGAAGTTTGGAATGTAATATATACCTTTGCACTCGCAATCAAGAAATGATAGCGACTATATCGCGGAGTGGAGCAGTGGTAGCTCGTTGGGCTCATAACCCAAAGGTCGTAAGTTCGAGTCTTGCCTCCGCAACTAAAAAGTCCTCAAGTCATTGACTTGAGGACTTTTTCTCTATTCAATCAAGCGATCGGGCGATGCGACCCCGATGGAAACGAATAATAAGCTATGCTTATTTCTTCCGTAAAGGCCCTTTGTTCTTCCAGAATCCCAATTTATAATAGATATAGGTGATTGTAAGCCCGATGCAAAGGCTGGCGCCGATGGCCCACCAGATACCGCTCCGTCCCCAGATAGAGCTAAACCAATAGGCGAGGGGAATGCGTATCAGCCAAAGACAAGTGATGCTTACTGCCATTGGGAACAGGGTATCGCCAGCTCCCCGTAATGCCCCGTTGAAGACGTTCAAGCCGCCGTGTACGATAAAGAATCCTCCCATGATCAATAAATATTCCTTGCCAATCCGGATCACCTCCGGGTCCTTGGTGAAAGCCAGCATCATCTTGTCCCCGAAGAAATAGATGGCCGTGAAGGTTGCTAGACCCAGCAATAGGTTGACAAGCATGGCGAATCGTACCCCGTCACGTACCCGGTCCAAGTGCCCAGCTCCGATGTTTTGCCCGCAGAAAGCAGCTAGCGCCCCAGAGAGGGTCAATACCGCTTGGATGATGATCGTGTCGATCTTTCCCGCTGCCCCGTAAGCGGTGAGCGTATCCGTGCCGAAACTGTTCACGATCCCCAGTAAGGCAATCAATCCTAGCGAGATGGCACATTGCTGTACGCTGGAGGGAAGCCCGATGCGGAGCCCTTCCTTGAACAGTCCCATATCGAACAATAAATCCTGTTTCTTGATAGAGAGCAGGGGATGGGTGTTGTTCACGTAGCCTAGGGCCACGCACATGCCGATCCCTTGGGCGATCACCGTAGCCCGTGCCGCCCCTTCGATCCCCCATTTGAAAACGACAATGAAGAGTAAATCCAAGGCTATATTCAAAATCGTGGTAAGCAGGATAAACAGCATGGGGCGCACGGACTCCCCGACACCCCGCAATATGGAGATAATGCTATTGAAAGTGACAAACAAGAACGTACCCCCTACATAAATCCTAAAATAAGCGACCGCCTGCGGGATCACGTCCTCCGGTGTGTTCGTCAGCCTGAACATCGGCTCGGCAAAAATAATTCCCGCTATGGACAGCAATACCCCTGCGACCAACATGAAGATAAAGAAAGAGGAGAAGGCCTTCTGCACCTTATCGAACTCCTTCGCCCCGAAAAACTGTGAGATCACCACCGACGTACCGCTCCCGATACCGATCACCAGCGAGATAATAAAGTAATAGATGAAGAAGGAAGCCGATACCGCCGCCAGCGACTCTTTCCCCAGAAACTGCCCGACGATGACGCTGTCGGTCACGTTATAGAGTTGTTGCAGCAGATTGCCGATCAGCAAAGGGAAAGCGAAACGCAGGATCACCTTCCATACCGCCCCACTCGTCAAATCCCTATTTCCTGTATTAATTCTCAATTCTCAATTCTCAATTTTCAATTCCCTATAGGTCTTTCAGCAGGATATTGTCGTTTGCCTTTATCATATCCTCACGTGTCTTCAGCAGGGCTTTCCATTCCTTGCTGAAAAGCTTGCTCGTGTCAATCTTAAAGTTCTCGGAGCCATACTCGTCCATGCGGGTCAGCAGGTAGCTGACCGTGATCTTATTGACATCGATCGCCGGCTGGTAGTATGCCACACGGTCGTCATTCCCGTAGTTCACCTCGATGATGATGTTCAACTCCGTGAGCAGGTATAAGATCTGTGTCGTTATGCGGATAGGGATGCGGTAAGCGTCGGATAGCTCGTCGGCCGTATAGGGTTTCTCGCCTTTCACGAACCGTTTGACGATCAGCGAGGCGATCAGCAAGGTCAAGAAATCCTTGTACCGGCGGCTGATACTTTTGCTGTCCCTCTCAAAGCTGAATTTCTTCACGTTCTGGGAGGCGTACGACAGCTCTGCGCCAAACAAGCAAATCAACCAAGAAAGCTGCAACCAAAGCAACAACAAAGGCAGTGCGGCAAAACTACCGTAAATAGCGTTGTACTTGCTCACCCAAATCTGCCCACTGATATAAATAAATTGGAACAACTGGAAGGCGCAACCAGCGATAAAGCCTGCCACCAACCCGTTCACGAACCTTACTTTCGTATTCGGCAGGGAGACGTACAGCCCCGTGAAAGCCAATGTCGTGATAATATAAGGCGCTATATGCAAGAACAGCTCTACGAGTGGCGTAAAAAACAAGTATTGCCCCAAGAACGAGTTCTGCAAGGTAGACATGAAGATGGACAAACCGCTGGATGCCGTCATCAGCACCGGCAGCACGAGGAATAAGGCCAGATAATCGGATATCTTCCGGTACCACGGACGGGATTTCTGGATCTGCCAGATGTCGTTGAACGTATCCTCCACGGACGAGATCAAGTTGATCACCGTATAAAACAATAAAATCAAACCGACCCCGATGATCACTCCCCCCTGCGCCTGCGCCAGATAGCTCTCCACGAACTCGAACGCCTTGTTCAGCTCCATCTCGTGCCCGGGGAAATAATCGAACAACTCCTGCCGTACCGTCCCTTGGAAACCGAAGCCCTTAGCTATACCTAATAATACGGCCAGCAAAGGTACGATAGATAACAAGGTGCTGTAGGTAAGCGCCGACGCCTTGGTTTGCAGGTTCTCGCTCTGGAAACCCCGCACGGCGAGTATAACCGTCTTGATGATATTGATATAAATCTCCTTCAGCCCACTAACTTCATTCTCGGTAATCCGCCAAATGTCGTAGGTAACGAAACGGATGGTTCGTGCTAATAATGCGCTGATCCGTTCTCCAATAGGTTTCTTTTCTTCCCGTGGCTTGTTTTTGGGCATATCGGCACATGATTTAATTGGCAAATAAAAAAAGCAGTCTGCCTATAAGCCGGGTCCTGTACCTCTTTGGAAAGAGGTGCCTGCCATTTATCTTGTCTTACCGTCGCCGGTAAGCTTTAGCGGTCTACCCCCCGGCATCGGACGAGCCATCCTACATGCGCCGGTATACATGACCTTACAACCCATAAGACGTACGGCATCCCGTATCGCTACGGGACCCGGTGAGCTCTTACCTCACCTTTTCACCCTTACCGGACGAGTCCGGCGGTTATTCTCTGTTACGTTACTCTACCCTCACGGACAGCTTCCCGTTAAGAAGTATGGTGCTCTGTGTTGCCCGGACTTTCCTCACACCCGAAGGTGAGCGACAGACCAGCAGACTGCGATAGGACAAAGATAGGTATTTTAGTTGACAGTTGACGGTCGGCGGTTGACAATTATTTTGTAGACGCATAGGAGAGATAGGATAACATTTTCTTTTTCAGCCGTAAACATATTCTGTCTCCTAGGTGTTTTTTATACGAACAGAGATTCTAGATTGCCAGTAACCGACTGTCATTTATCGATTGCCGACTGTCAGTTATCGCGTGTCAACTGTCAATTCGTCTGCTGTTTAATTGTTAAAAAGGTACTTTGCAATACACAGTACTGTTAAGTGCGGTTAAGCCCCTGTGATGCCTCGTTAAAAGTGATAAAAAATACGATGGAAATGGAATATCCGCACAATTTTTGAGTTTTCTTTGCCGTAAAGAAACTGTTAAATTTAAGTGTTTAATTAAATAAGAAAAGTATGAAAAATATCTGGAAGAATGTGCTTGGTGTTGCTCTGATAGCAGCCATTAGTTCTGGTGCCGCGATCGGAACGAGTACTTACCTGATGAATAAGAATCAACGTCCGGCGGAGTTGGCCTCCGGAGTTGAGAATACCTTCAAGCAACCGTACCGATTGACGAATTATGGAACCGTGGCCGCCGAGAATATCGATTTCACTACGGCCGCCGAGAGCGCCATCCACGGGGTTGTCCATATCAAGGCCACGGCTAACGCGCAAGCCTCTAACGGGGACGGCGGTCAGCAGTATATGGACCCGTTCGAGTATTTCTTCGGCTTCGGTGGCCGTGGAGGGTTCCAACGTCCGCAACAGCAACCTCGTGTGGGCGCTGGCTCGGGTGTCATTATCTCTACGGATGGTTATATCATCACGAACAACCACGTGATCGACGGAGCCGACGAGCTGGAGGTTACCTTAAACGATAACCGGAAATTCCCGGCAAAGATTATAGGGGCTGATCCGACAACAGATATCGCCTTGATCAAGATTGAGGCAACCGACTTACCTACGATCCCCTTTGGTGATTCTGAGAAGTTGAAAGTAGGTGAGTGGGTGTTGGCGGTAGGTAACCCGTTTAACTTGACCTCTACCGTTACGGCAGGTATCGTGAGCGCTAAGAGCCGTGGCAACATCGGCGCCGGTGGCAAGGATCGTAGCAAGATCGAGTCGTTTATACAGACAGACGCCGCCGTGAACCCGGGTAACAGTGGTGGGGCACTAGTGAACACGAAAGGCGAGTTAGTCGGTATCAATACCGCTATCTACTCCGAGACCGGTAACTTCGCCGGATACTCTTTCGCCGTGCCCATCAGCATCGCCGGCAAGGTGGCTAACGACTTGAAGCAATTCGGAACCGTGCAGCGTGCCGTATTAGGCGTATTGATACAAGACCCGCAATACGTGCCCGACGCTGAGAAAGAGAAAGTGAAAGTATTCGAGGGCGCTTACGTAGGTGGTTTCGCCGAGCGCAGCTCCGCTAAGGAAGCCGGAATCGAGAAGGGTGACGTGATTGTAGCCGTGAACGGCGTGAAGATCAAATCGTCTAGCGCTTTGCAAGAGCAGATCAGCAAATACCGTCCGGGCGACAAGGTAGAGTTGACGATCAACCGCAACGGTAGCACGAAGAAATTCACGGTAGAACTCCGTAATGCGCAAGGTAGCACCAAGGTCGTGAAGGGTGGCGACAGCGCAGAGGTTATGGGCGCAGCGTTCAAGGCTTTGAACGACGAGCAGAAACGTAAGTTAGGTGTAAGTTATGGTATCGAGGTCACCGGTCTGACCAGCGGCAAGCTGAAAGACGCCGGTATAAAGAAAGGCTTCATTATCATGATTGTAAACAACCAGAAGATCTCTGCTCCGGAAGACTTGGAAAAGATTGTGGAAAGCATACTTCAAGGACGTACGGAAGATCAAGGCCTCTTCATTAAAGGCTTCTACCCGAACGGACGTACGAAGTACTATGCGATAGATCTTGCCGAATAAGATAAACAAGGACTGTAGTCTTATAGGTGTGAAAAGATTGTTAAAGGTTTTTAATTGGCTGGATGTGGGGTGCATCCAGCCAATTCTTTCAACAAAAATGGTTATCTTTGCACCCCGTATTCTCAATTAAACAAATTGAATGAGACAATTAAAGATCACAAAGTCCATTACCAACCGCGAAAGCGCTTCGCTGGATAAATATCTTCAAGAGATTGGTCGAGAAGATCTTATCACGGTAGAAGAGGAAGTGGAATTGGCACAGGCTATCAAAAGAGGAGACCGTAGGGCGTTAGAGAAATTGACCCGTGCGAATCTCCGTTTCGTCGTTTCTGTGGCTAAGCAATATCAGAACCAAGGTTTGAGTTTGCCCGACCTTATTAATGAGGGTAACTTAGGCTTGATCAAGGCTGCTGAGAAATTCGATGAGACGAGAGGTTTCAAGTTTATTTCCTATGCTGTATGGTGGATTCGCCAATCTATTCTGCAAGCTTTGGCAGAGCAGTCAAGAATCGTGCGTCTTCCGTTGAACCAAGTAGGCTCGCTGAACAAGATCAGCAAGGCCTTCTCCAAGTTCGAGCAGGAAAACGAGCGTAGACCGTCTCCAGAGGAACTTGCTGATGAGTTGGATATCCCGGTGGATAAGATTTCCGATACCTTGAAGGTGTCCGGACGTCATATTTCCGTGGATGCCCCGTTCGTGGAAGGCGAAGACAACAGCCTTTTGGATGTGCTTGTGAACGATGACGCTCCTATCGCGGACCGGTCGTTAATGAACGAGTCATTGGCTAAGGAAATTGATCGAGCGCTTGCTACACTGACCGAAAGAGAATGTGAGATTATCAAGATGTTTTTCGGTATTGGCTGTCAGGAAATGACATTGGAAGAGATTGGCGACAAATTTGGCCTCACTAGAGAGCGTGTCCGCCAGATCAAGGAAAAAGCAATCAGAAGATTAAGACAAGGAACTCGTAGCAAGCTCCTCAAATCGTATTTAGGCTAATTTAAGGAATTATTGAGTTGGCGAAGGCTCCGGTCCGAAAAGGATTGGGAGCCTTTATTTTTTTTCTTAACTTTGCCACTGGAATATAATACCATAAAAACTATATAAATGACTACAAGACGTAATTTCCTGAAAACAGGATCTATTTCCTTGGCCGGCCTGTTGGTTGGCGAGAAGGTATACTCCGCCGTGAGTACGCCCGACAATAAAAAGAGTTTTAGCACGATCGCCTCTAAGGTGACCGGCGATTACGCCAGCAAGCGCCCGGCTCCCGAGGCCCGTAAGTTTACCTCCAAGGCGGTAGAGGAGCAACTGAAGGCTTCCAAGGCCCGTATCAAGGACCCGAAACTGGCTTGGATGTTCGAGAACTGCTACCCGAATACCTTGGACACGACCTGTGAGTTCAAGATGGTAGACGGCAAGCCGGATACGTTCGTGATCACCGGAGATATTCACGCCATGTGGTTGCGTGACTCCTCGGCGCAGGTTTACCCCTTCGTCACCTTGGCGAAGAAGGATAAGGACTTGCGGCAGATGCTGGTTGGTGCTATCAATCGCCAGACCGCCTGCATCCTGATCGATCCCTACGCTAATGGCTTCAACGAAGGCCCTACCGGGAGCGAGTGGGAGAGCGACCGCACGGAGATGAAGAAAGAGCTTCACGAGCGTAAATGGGAGATCGACTCGCTTTGCTACCCGATCCGCTTGGCGTATCATTATTGGAAGGAAGTAGGCGATACCTCCGTATTCGACAGCAAATGGGAGCAGGCGATGGAGGCCGTTTACCGTACTTTCCGTGAGCAACAGCGCAAGGACAGCCTCGGGCCGTACCGTTTCTCCCGTGTGACGGACCGCCAAGGCGATACCCTCTTGAACGATGGTTGGGGTAGCCCGGTGAATCCGGTGGGCCTGATCGTCTCCTCTTTCCGTCCTTCCGACGACGCTACGCTGTTTGGCTTCTTGGTGCCATCGAACTTGTTCGCTATCACCTCGCTTCGTCAGGTGGCTGAGATTCTTCGTGCCGTAAGAAATAACACGGACTTGGCCGGTCGTTGCGAGGCGTTGGCGGGTGAGGTAGAGGAGGCCGTGAAGAAATATGCCATCGTGGAGCATCCGGAATTCGGTAAGGTGTACGCCTTCGAGGTAGATGGTTACGGCAGCCGTGTCTTCATGGACGACGCTAACGTTCCGAGCTTGCTGGCCTTGCCGTTCTTGGGTTGCGTGGACGTGAACGACCCGATTTACCAGAATACCCGCCGCTTGGTGCTGAGCCCTTCCAACCCTTACTTCTTCAAGGGAAAGGCCGGCGAGGGCATCGGCGGTCCGCATATCGGTTTCAACTATATCTGGCCGATGAGCTTGATCATGCGTGCTACGACTTCCAACGACGAGAAGGAGATCCGGTATTGCATAGAGACGCTTCGTGATACGGACGGAGGCACGGGCTTCATGCACGAGTCTTTCCATAAGGACAATCCTTCCGATTACACCCGCTCGTGGTTCGCTTGGACGAATACTCTGTTTGGCGAGTTGATCGTGAAGCTGCAATCCGAAGGCAAGCTGAAAGACCTCCTCGGCTAATATCACCAAGGTTAATATCACCAATTGTAGAGACGGGGCATGCCCCGTCTCTACAAGTCTGTAGCTGAGTGTATTTAGACAAAATCAATCAAAACAACATAAATCTAAGCGGAATACATGAAAACAAATAAACTATTCATTCTGACAGGTCTGGCGGCGATAGCCTCCACCTCCTGTAGCCAAAAAGAGAATACGTCCGGGCAGCCCGCCAAGCCCATGAATATCCTTTATATCATGACGGACGATCACTCCTTCCAAACCATCAGCGCCTACGACAAGCGATACATCCAAACCCCCAACATCGACCGCATCGCAAACGAGGGCGTACGTTTCACCAATAGCTTCGTAGCCAACTCCATCAGTGGCCCCAGCCGTGCCTGCATGCTGACCGGCAAGCACAGCCACAAGAACGGCTTCATCGATAACGCCCATACCTTCGACGGCTCGCAGCAGACCTTCCCGAAGCTATTGCGTAAAGCTGGTTACCAAACCGCCATGATCGGCAAATGGCACCTCACCTCCGATCCCACCGGTTTCGATTACTGGAACATCCTCGTAGGCCAAGGCGATTACTATAACCCCATCTTCATCGATAACGGCGAGAAGCGTCAGATCGAAGGGTACGCCACGAACATCACGACCGATCTGGCTCTTGATTGGCTGGACAATAAACGAGACAAGAGCAAGCCTTTCTGCCTCCTGCTGCACCATAAGGCTCCGCACCGTACTTGGATGCCCGATACCTGCGACCTGCGTCTTTACGACGATGTGACCTTCCCGCTGCCCGAGAACTTCTACGACGATTACGCCGGCCGCATCGCCGCCTCGGAGCAGGAGATGAGCATCATCAAGGATATGGATATCGTATACGACTTGAAAATGGCCGATAAGGAGAACGAGATCCATTCCTCCAACGCCGATCTGGAGAAGTACGGCCGTGAGCTTTATAACCGCATGAATCCGGACCAGAAAGCCGCTTGGGACGCCTATTACGATCCGATCATCCAAGACTTCAAGGCGAAGAAACGCACGGGTAAGGAGCTGGCCGAGTGGAAATACCAGCGTTATATGCACGATTACCTTCGGGTGATCCATTCCGTGGATCGGAACATCGGTATCGTGCTCGATTATCTGGAGAAGAACGATTTGCTGGATAACACGTTGATCGTCTACACCTCCGACCAAGGCTTCTACATGGGCGAGCATGGCTGGTTCGACAAGCGCTTCATGTATGAGGAATCCTTCCGCACCCCGTTGCTGATGCGTCTGCCGGGTGGCAAGAAGGGTGATATCCCGCAGCTCGTGCAGAATATTGATTACGCTCCCACTTTTTTGGAACTGGCCGGAGTCCCCATCCCAGCCGACATCCAAGGCGAGTCCTTGCTTCCCTTGCTGAAAGGCGAGCGGCCGGAGAACTGGCGTAACTCCCTTTACTATCATTACTACGAGTATCCCGCCGAGCATTCCGTGAAGCGTCATTACGGCGTACGTGACGATCGTTATAAATTGATCCATTTCTACAACGACATCGACGTATGGGAGCTTTACGACCTCCAAGAAGATCCCCACGAGATGAATAACCTTTACGGTAAGCCCAGTTACGAGGCAGTGACGAAACGCATGCGAGACGAGCTTTATAAGCTGCAAAAACAATATGATGACCCTGTGGGAATACGCTTCAATGTGTCGGACTGATGAGAGCGGACATTCGTGTTCTGTTATCAGATTTTTTAATTAGTTGTGGATTAAGGTGCATAAAGGACTTGGAACTTGGGGGATGAGAAGTTGAGTCTTTGCGCTTGATGACTTAGCTCTTTGCGCTCTTTGATTTAAGTCATTGGCTCGAAGGTATTAAGTCTATCGTATGGCTCTTCTTTGCTTATGCGTGTATCGAATTAAAAAATGACTATAGGCAGGTTTCAAGTTTCAAGGTTTCATGAAACCTTTTTCTTCACACACACGATGCGTACATTATATAGGTTTCAAATAAATCCCTTTATGTTTGTTATGCGGGATGGATAGCCTCGAAGAACTTGCGTAGCCACGACATGATGTTTTTACCCGAGGCGGACGGAGCGATCATGAGGAACTGTATTATATGTACTTGTGCGTGTGTGAGGAAAAGGGGTTCGTGAAACCTTGAAACTTGAAACCTATTTCCATGCCCATCCAGCTATTGTCAACATCAGTACAGATAAATATATGTGCCTTTATCGTGTGCGTACATTAAAAATAAGGATTGTTGAGCCATGAGAAAAAACTTGAAAAATAATGCCGAAAAAGTTTGGAGGTTATGTTTTATAGCACTACTTTTGCACCCGCATTCGAGAGAGAACGGCGATACCGAAATAATGAAACAAATTTTTCTTGAAAAAAGTTCTGAAATAATTTGGAAGTTTAAAAGAAAAACACTTATCTTTGCATCCACGTTCGCAAAACGAAAGCGACAAAAGAGTTCTTTGAGAGATTTACATAATTCAACAAGTAGTACAAGTATTAGGAAAATTAATTTTCCGGATTGATACCGTCAAGAAGAGGTATGACTTTGGACTACGATAAACGGATTCCGGAGCGAGGATATGATAAAACAATTTAAACAACGAAGAGTTTGATCCTGGCTCAGGATGAACGCTAGCGACAGGCTTAACACATGCAAGTCGAGGGGCAGCGGGGGTAGCGATACCCGCCGGCGACCGGCGCACGGGTGAGTAACGCGTATGCAACTTGCCTATCAGAGGGGGATAACCCGGCGAAAGTCGGACTAATACCGCATGAAGCAGGGATCCCGCATGGGAATATTTGCTAAAGATTCATCGCTGATAGATAGGCATGCGTTCCATTAGGCAGTTGGCGGGGTAACGGCCCACCAAACCGACGATGGATAGGGGTTCTGAGAGGAAGGTCCCCCACATTGGTACTGAGACACGGACCAAACTCCTACGGGAGGCAGCAGTGAGGAATATTGGTCAATGGCCGAGAGGCTGAACCAGCCAAGTCGCGTGAGGGATGAAGGTTCTATGGATCGTAAACCTCTTTTATAAGGGAATAAAGTGCGGGACGTGTCCCGTTTTGTATGTACCTTATGAATAAGGATCGGCTAACTCCGTGCCAGCAGCCGCGGTAATACGGAGGATCCGAGCGTTATCCGGATTTATTGGGTTTAAAGGGTGCGTAGGCGGCCCCTTAAGTCAGCGGTGAAAGTCTGTGGCTCAACCATAGAATTGCCGTTGAAACTGGGAGGCTTGAGTATGTTTGAGGCAGGTGGAATGCGTGGTGTAGCGGTGAAATGCATAGATATCACGCAGAACCCCGATTGCGAAGGCAGCCTGCCAAGCCATTACTGACGCTGATGCACGAAAGCGTGGGGATCAAACAGGATTAGATACCCTGGTAGTCCACGCAGTAAACGATGATCACTAGCTGTTTGCGATACACTGTAAGCGGCACAGCGAAAGCGTTAAGTGATCCACCTGGGGAGTACGCCGGCAACGGTGAAACTCAAAGGAATTGACGGGGGCCCGCACAAGCGGAGGAACATGTGGTTTAATTCGATGATACGCGAGGAACCTTACCCGGGTTTGAACGCATTTCGACAGCTCTGGAAACAGAGTCTCTAGCGATAGCGATTTGCGAGGTGCTGCATGGTTGTCGTCAGCTCGTGCCGTGAGGTGTCGGCTTAAGTGCCATAACGAGCGCAACCCTTGCCACTAGTTACTAACAGGTAAAGCTGAGGACTCTGGTGGGACTGCCAGCGTAAGCTGCGAGGAAGGCGGGGATGACGTCAAATCAGCACGGCCCTTACATCCGGGGCGACACACGTGTTACAATGGCGTGGACAAAGGGAAGCCACCTGGCGACAGGGAGCGAATCCCCAAACCACGTCTCAGTTCGGATCGGAGTCTGCAACCCGACTCCGTGAAGCTGGATTCGCTAGTAATCGCGCATCAGCCATGGCGCGGTGAATACGTTCCCGGGCCTTGTACACACCGCCCGTCAAGCCATGGGAGCCGGGGGTACCTGAAGTCCGTAACCGCGAGGATCGGCCTAGGGTAAAACTGGTGACTGGGGCTAAGTCGTAACAAGGTAGCCGTACCGGAAGGTGCGGCTGGAACACCTCCTTTCTGGAGCTTCAGGATTCCGTACCGAGGTCATACGAGGTATTGATCCCTTGTGCTGCTGTTGAGATTATGTTTATATATAGATCTTACAGACCGGGAGGCCGGTCGGAGAGAAAAAGATGACGCTGGGACGTAATTCTTGGCAAAGTTGACAGTCCTATAGCTCAGTTGGTTAGAGCGCTACACTGATAATGTAGAGGTCGGCAGTTCAACTCTGCCTGGGACTACTCCGAATGAGGGGGATTAGCTCAGCTGGCTAGAGCATCTGCTTTGCACGCAGAGGGTCAACGGTTCGAATCCGTTATTCTCCACACATCCCGCGAGGGAAAGAGGATCTTTGACATGTTGGACATCAAAAAGAAGAAACAAGTAGAGCGAGCTTAAGATATATCAACCCGTGCGTCAAGTACGAGGTGAGAGAAAGTAAGCAAGGGCAGACGGTGGATGCCTTGGCTCTCGGAGGCGACGAAGGACGTGATAAGCTGCGAAAAGCCCGGGGGAGGCGCAAATAGCCCTTGATCCCGGGATATCCGAATGGGGCAACCCGGCAGGCTGAAGGCCTGCCATCCCGAAAGGGAGGCGAACGTGGGGAACTGAAACATCTAAGTACCCATAGGAGGAGAAAATAAACAATGATTCCGTAAGTAGTGGCGAGCGAACACGGAAGAGCCCAAACCCATGTCGTCTAGGCGACACGGGGGTTGTAGGACCACGACGTGGCAAGAAGGAAGGGAAATGGAACGACTTGGAAAAGTCGGCCATAGACGGTGAAAGCCCGGTACATGACTCCCTTACGAAGCCTAGTGGTATCCTGAGTAGCGCGGGGCACGAGAAATCTTGCGTGAATTAGCGGGGCCCGTCCCGTAAGGCTAAATACTCCCGAGAGACCGATAGCGAACCAGTACCGTGAGGGAAAGGTGAAAAGAACCCCGAGCAGGGGAGTGAAATAGACCCTGAACCCGTCTGCCTACAAGCGGTCGGAGCGTCGTAATGACGTGACGGCGTGCCTTTTGCATAATGAACCTACGAGTTACCTTCCCCGGCAAGGTTAAGTACCTAAGGTACGGAGCCGAAGCGAAAGCGAGTCTGAACAGGGCGCCAAGTCGGGGGGGGTAGACGCGAAACCGAGTGATCTACCCTTGGCCAGGTTGAAGGTTGGGTAACACCAACTGGAGGACCGGATGGGTAAGCGTTGAAAAGCTTTCCAATGAGCTGAGGGTAGGGGTGAAAGGCTAATCAAACTCGGAGATAGCTCGTACTCCCCGAAATGCATTTAGGTGCAGCCTCTTTATAGTATATCGTGAGGTAGAGCGACTGATTGGATGCGAGGGCTTCACCGCCTATCAAGTCCAGATAAACTCCGAATGCGCGATATATATTTACAGGGAGTGAGGGCGCGGGTGCTAAGGTCCGTGTCCGAGAGGAGAAGAATCCAGACCACCGGCTAAGGCCCCCAAATGATCGTTAAGTTGAACTAACGAGGTC